>QGNH01000465.1_pt1 | contig 49125 bp, 63 predicted proteins | sample 1735481 | NCBI WGS metagenome assembly QGNH01 (sample SAMN09239004, study PRJNA386568) | Viral metagenome, whole genome shotgun sequencing project.
CGGCGGCGGCGGCGGCGGCGCGTTCCTTACGCGCGAAACCGAGCGCCTTGAGAATCACGGTTTCGCGCACAGCGAGTGCGCTCGCGCGATCGGTGATCTCGTCTGCCTCGCGCAGTTTCTTGGCCCAATCGCGGATCTCGTCTTCCCTGGCCGGAACGACACTGGCCCAGAAGTCGAACGTCATCGGCAGCACGACGTGCGCGGCCCAATTCGCCGATAGATAGCCGCGCGCTTTGACGATCGTACGATCCGTTGTGTGCGTGTTGAGCGCACGGATTGCGTATGGTTTGAGTTCGTCGCGAAAATCAGCGAACCGTGCTGCATCGTTGAGCCGCCGACAGAACGCGCCGATTCCGAAATCGACGCACTCCGGCGCGTCGTTCGTGCCATTGCCTCCGCTGAGCCAGTGCGCGGCTTGCATAACGCAAACGTCGATCTTGCCGTTCGCGCCGGAACCTTTACCGGCAATGAGGTGGATATTTTTATCGAAGAAGCGGGCTTTGCGCGCTTCGTCGACTTGGACTGGCGTTGTCATGCTTTGATCTCCTGGAGATAGCGGGTGATTTCGGTTGTGTCGAGCGCGGACTCCGCGACGACTTGGACTTCGAGCTGCGGTTCGAACGTACCGATGACCGATGAGACGGAATCGGCACGTTCGAACGAGTGCGGCGCGCATCGCGCGCGCCAGGGTACGGGCTGAGTCGTGCGAACGCCGCGACCGACGGTTATGGGCCGCCGGTCGCTGAGCGCGCGAACGAGAACGAAATAGCGCAGATTCTAGGCCGCGAACAGGACGTTGAGAAAGTCGATTGCATCCTGCCACGACGAAGCGCGTGCGGCGGCGGCGCGTGCGGCGGCGCGTGCGGCGGCGTCGGCGGCGTCGGCGGCGTCGGCGGCGCGTGCGGCGGCGCCGGCATAGGCGGCGTCGGCGGCATCCTTAGCTTTGAGAGCCGTTTCCTTGTCGACGATCGGATCGAGATCCGCCAATTTCTGTGCCTGTTCGTTCAGGCCGACCGAACGGAGTGCAGCGACAGCGGAGACGCGCACCGCTTGATTCGCGCACAGGAACGCGCGGCGTTGCTCCGCTTCGGGCGAAGAATCGGCGTCGAGTGCGAGCTGCGCGATCTCGCGCGTCCCGATTTTCTGGCGCATATCGGATGGGAGCGAGTCGTTGAGTGAGATCATGTACGAACGGATCGTCGGCGCGATGCACGGCGGTGCGTCGGTGACTTCGCCGGTCAGTGCGTAACCGATGCGCGCCATCGCGCACAGGCCCTGGTCAAGATTTCCGACACCGGTCGGAAGCGGCAGCGATTCGATTTGGGCCCAGCGCGTAGGGTCCAGCGTATTTTTCATGGGTTCTCCTTCGGAAACGGGAACTGGTAGTAGGTGTCGAGCGTCGCGGCGTAGTGCTTGCGTGCGCGTTGATCGGCCGAGACGAGGTGCGTGCGCCGACGCGCTGAGCGCCAGAGGCAGAACGCGAACGCGAGGCCCGCGCAGATGATTGGGACGACGCAGAGTGCGACGATCACTTGTCGCAGACCTCGCAGTACAGGCCGCGCGTGCGCGATTGGCGCAGCGTGTGCCCCTTGAGACAGATATACGCGGTTCTACGCGAGCGCGTGGGTCGTTTTGCGAACGTGCGCCGGGGCGAAGTACGGGTGCTCATACGCCGACGGCCTCGCCGGAGGAATGACGCGCGAGACGCCGCGCGGCAGCATCCGCGCCCGAGCGCGAAGCGTAGGCTTGGAACTCGCCAACCGTGCGAATGTCGTGCGTCTCGAAATTGTAGACGCGAACCGTGAACTTACGCGCAGTATCGAAGTCGTAGCGTTCGCTCGAAACGAAGTACGCGCGAGAGCCGTCGTCGGTTTTGTACGCGGTCGCCGCGACGCGCGAATGGAAGAACCGAATTGCGTCGGCGTCGAACCAGTGTCCGTGCCCGCGGTAGTGTGAGCGGATGTCGTCTGTGTCGATGATGGTCATGGATATTCTCCTGCGAAAGAGAGGCGGAGCGTATGCTCCCGGCTGAGCCGTGCGTTCACCCGAACGCGCGGCGCAGACAGTAGCACCGAATCCCGTTTTTAGCGGTCGTTCGGGTCTTGCGTAATTGCTGCCACGCACTGACCGAAATGACGCGGTTGAAGTAGGTTCGCGTCTTGGGCGTGTGAACAGTAACCGGACGCGAATTGCACACGGCCGTATTCCTTGACGCCCTCGAGCGCGGAGATCGTGACGATGGTTGCTGCCGCGATTCCGGCGACCGTGAGCGTTGCGAAGCGGCGCCGGGCTAGAGGAGCGTGATGCCTGCGGCGCATTATGCGAGCACCTTCGTACGCCGGCAACGGGCGATTTGCGAGTCACCGCGATTCGTCGCGGTCCAAACGAACCCGTCGGGGCCGAAGAACTTCGCATCGGTGCGTTGTGCGCCGAATCCGCCACCGTGCGACGACGTGCGAACGTCATACGCAAGGAACGAAAGTGAACCAGGCCAATTCGTGACGCGCGAAGGCGATCCGTCGATGAGATAGAGCGTCGCGCGCCCGTCGCGGATCATCATCTCGCGGTCGAGCTGCGCGGCGCAGTCGTAGCAGAAGGTCTTTCCGTTGCTGTCGGTTCCGTAGCCCGTGTCGTGCGGCCCGTGCGCCGAAGGCGCGTGACCGCAGTCGAGCCGTCGCGCGCCCTTCGGAGCGAGGACGCCGCGGCCGAGCGGTCCGGCGCAAGCCGGGCACAGAAGAACCGTCCCCCAGCGGATGCGCAGCTCGGCCGGATCGCCGCAATCGTCGCACGGTCCCGGCGTTGCTGCCGCGATCGCGTAGTCGCGCCGTTCGCACTGCGGGCGCTTCGGGCCGATGAAGAAAAGGCAGCGTTCGTTCGTGCAGCCCGGCGTGGTGACGGTGCCGATTGGGCCGTAGTGCCCGCAGTGGCATTGGACGGTCGCGCGGGCGAACGTGGTATCGTTGGTAGGCATCTCTCTTGGTAGAACGAGGCGGTCGGCACACATCACGCGAGCGTCGCGCGGACGCGCCGCGCCGCAGTTCCAGCACCGCGCCCCGTCGACTTCAGTGAACTCGTGCGCGGGGAGTGAGCATCCCGAATCCGGGATTTTGCCGGTTGCGCAGTCGGCGCAGGTGTGCATCAGCCGGCCACTACGATTGCGTCGGTGCCGCGCGCGTTCTCGCGGGTCTGCTGTTCGAGCACGGCCGTCGCGAGGTCGAAGCTCGGCGCGTAGGGCATAGGGAGCGTCGCGCTGCCGAACAGGTTGACGATCTCGCTTGCGTGTGGACCTTCGAACGTTGCTTCCAGCGAGGTCGCGCCCTTGTGAATAACGATGAGGTTCATGCGGTTCTCCTGCGGTTGTAGTTTGCAAGCGTTGCTGCACTTGCACTCCTTCCGTACCACAACCCGCGAACCGCGTCAAGCCTCCGACGAAGAATCTTGCGAAGGGCAAGGTGCTACCTAAGGCAAACAAACGAAACGAGGCCGCTTCCGAAGCGCCAAACGCCGCCGGCTTGCGAAGCCACGAGGCAAACCTTCGGTAGAAGCCTTCTAGCGAAGCGCGAGGCCTCATTCCTTGCGTAGCGGCAGCTCTACCGAAGGCGCCGGCCCTCCCGCTACGGTAGGCAGGGGGGCGGGGGACCACGCGCGCTGCGTGCGTTTTACCCGGGTCCCTTATCAAGACAGTATGCGTAGCGCGGTATACCGATTGACCTTCGAAAGCGGCGCGGAAGACCACCGCCTTCGAAGCCGCCGGCTGGCACACCGGCGGCTTCGTTGTGTCCGGCGTTGATGCCAAGGCATGAATGTAAAGACGTTGATATACTGGCCCGAGCATATTGGGGGCCGAGCGTTCCACGGGGAACGTTGGGTATCGACCGGGCCGTCCGCGCGTGCTAGTGTAGGGCCGTACGAATCTTTGCGCACCGCAAGAGAGGCCGCTGATGAACCCCGAAAAATCGTTGCCCATCGCCATCGCGCTCGAAAAATCCAAGATCGACCGAGCGATCAGTGCGCCGGTCCAAGCGGAGACTGCCGCATCGGCGTCGCGCAACGTTCGAGCGCGCGGCGGCATCCTCGCTGAACTGCCACCGAGCTACGGAGCCGGACAGCGGCGACGGGCGCTGCGGCGCGGTGACCCCGAACTCTTGGCGGGCCGCGCGTGAACCCGCAAGAGCCGTCTACGACCGCCGTCCCGCCGGGACCAACGATCACGCCGTCGGGCGCGGTGATGCAGCCTTCGACGCAGCCGGCGGGCGGCGTCGGGCCCGAATCGACCGGCGTTGGTGCGCAGCACGCGGTGCCGTCGACCGGCGGCGGGTATGCTGCGGCGCATCCGGCCGTGATCGCAGATCCGCTCAGTCAGACGCCGGTGATCGAACCGCCGAGCACCACAGCGGCGGTCGAGCACCCGGCCGGCCAGCAGGCGCCGAACGCGCTCGAGAACCAGCAGCCGCAAGCGGCGCAGAGCGCGGGGCTCGGTCACGTCGCCCCTTTCGGGGAGCCGGTTGGCGCAGCGGCCGGACCGCCGACCGTGCCGCCGTCGAGCGCGCCGAAGGACGGTACGACCGTCCCTTCGAGCCCCGCTGGTGACGCGACGGCTCTGGCGGCGCTGCGCGCCGAGGTGGCCCGGCTCGAAGCCGAGCAGGTCCAGCGAGATGCGGTCGACGCTGCGCCGATGACTGCATCGATCGAACTGGCGAACCAGCGTGCGGCCGAGGCGGCGAAGGTCGATCACGTTCGGCCCACGCCCGTCGCAACGAGCGCGGTACCAGCCGTCGTTCCGGCTGGTGTCGCTGGCGTCGTCATCGCGCCGATCAGCGAGCGGCAGCCCGGCGGAGCGCCGGTGACCTCGACCGGCGTTGCGCTGCGGCCCTCGGCGCACACGCCCGGCACGCAGGCGCCGAGCACCGTTCCGCCGCCCGCGCTCTCGGCTCCGGCGTACGGGACGGGGACCTCGGCCGCGCCGCTGCCCGAGCTCACGCACGTCGAAGGAGCGCCGCGCGTCGTTCGATCGTAGCGCCGAACCGGGCAACCATCGTCCAAGCCGCCGCGCGGTAAGAGAGTGTCGCGCGGCGGTCTTGGGAAGCAGCGCACTCCGCCGGCCCGATGGCGGAGTGCGTTGACTTTTGTGGTGGTATTGCGGTAGGCTTGCGGTTGTGCCGTCCGATCAAGAGAAGATTCGCCGAACCAAGATCACCCGCAAGAGCATCGAGATGCCAAAGGAGCTCAACGCGCGGCTCATCGTTGCCGCACGCGCCCGGGGGGTGAGTCAGGCCGTGCTGATCCGCACGGTGCTCACCGACTGGCTCATCGCGAACACCGCGATGCCGACGTTCAACGGGCCGCCGCTCGAGGCATCGGCCGAAGCGTACGCCGCCGGCAGGACGGTGACGCGGATTCCGCACCCGTTCGCAGAGCTGCTCACGCCGGGCGGAGCGAAGGTGTAATGCCGGGTCCCGAAGACGATCCGGTCGACGATCTCGACATCGCGCGCAAGTTGCCGTGGGAGGTGCGCACGGTCGACGGCTGCATGGCGCGGTTCATGTGGGGCATCGACGCGACGGCGTTTCAGCAGTTGCAGTACCCGACGCGCGGGCGCGTGGTGCGCAATCCGCGCGTACCGCAGGAGGCCAAGCCGTGAAGACCGTTCGCACGCACTGCGCATTCGCTCTGGTGATCGTCGCGACGATCACCGCGTGCGCGCACAAGCCCGCCGATCCGCCGATCTGGCGGCACATGTTCACGCCGCACCCAAAAGCGAGCATCGGGCTCGGCGGCATCACCGAGAGTGCAAGCCTGCGGTCCGATATGCTCGTTGCTGCGGCACCTGTCACGGGCGCAACGGCGCCGCCGGGCTGCTACTTGGTGACGAGCGCCGCGCAGAGCGGGGTGATCTGCTTGACGACGCCGGCGCCGAAAGGTTGGCGCGTCGTCGAGCCGGTTTATCTGGTGGCGACGAATTCGCCCGCGCCGACGCCTTCGCCCAAACCAACACCCAAACCGAGCCCGACGCGAACGCCGACCCCAACGGCCAGCCCCGTTCCGCGCGCGACGATGCTCATTCAACTGAACAACGTTCCGGCCGACGCGACCTCGGTGCGCGTCATCATCAACGGTGTCCCAACCGTGATCCCGCTGCCGACGAACGCTCCGTGATCGAGCCGACGCGGATGCTGCGCTTGTTACCGCAGCGGCACTCGTGTTCGCAGGCGTGCTTGATCCACCCGCACAAAAAGCGCAAGCCGTATGTGCGGCGCGGGTTCGCGAAACGGTGCAAGCCGCCCCAGACTGAGTACCGCAGCGATCCGCTGCGGCAGCAGACGCAGGTCTACTTGCCGACGATCGGCACAGTGCTGACGCTCACTGCATACAACGAGCTGTTAGCGGGACGGCAGGTTGCCGTGCCCTGCGCACTCTTAGTGAAGAACGCCCGCGCCGCCGTCCCTACCGGAGAGCAGACATGAGTAACGACGAGGTGACGCAAGTGGCTCCGGTTGACGAAGCGCGTTTCTTCCTGCCCGCGAGTGATCCACGCCACGAGCATCGCAGCATCGGCGCTCCCGTTCGTATGACGCCGACTACGAAGCCCAATCTCGCATGGCGCTGCGCTTGCGGCTGGTGGTACTTCGTGAACCCCACGGGTCGGACAACCGTCGAATGGCATCCGCCCGCCGACGACGAGGCGATCCGGCGGCGGTATCTCCAACGACTCGACGGTGTGCAATGAGTGAACTAGAGCACGGCGACGTTTTCGACAAGGTATTGCCGGACGGAACCTTCGTCTCACGGCAAGAGCAATTAGCCGCGATGAGTGACCCCACCACGAGCAGCGAGACGCTGGATCACGAGTTCGAGACGCGCGACGACTGCGACGTTTGCGCGTTATCAGCAATACCGGGGAGCGCTGCTGTGGCTGAACAGACGTACTCACCGTCGGTCGCCGCCGCGTTCGCAGCGAATCCCAAGCTCGCGGCGCGCACGACGACGGCCAAAGAGGGGGGCGCGGTCCCACATCCGGCGAGCCCCGTCGCGCGGGCCATCGCTGCCGATGTGTTCGGTTCGGCCGCGCTTGCAACGGCGCCGGTGCTGTCGACTCCGCCCGCGCCGACGAGTTACCGCGAGACGTTCGCCGACGCGCAGGAAGCGCGCGATGCTGCGCTGCGCACGCTGAGCACCGGCCTTGCCGCTCCCGACGATGCGCAGCGCTCAGGCCTGCCCGACGCGATCGAAGCTGCGCTCGTGCGCGTCGATGCGATCGAGGAGCGCACGGCGCGGTACCGCGAGGCCACCGGGCGCCTGCAACGGCTCGACCCCGAGACGCCGGCCGAAGCGGTCACTGTTAAAGTCGGTACGCGGCTGTTCGCGGAGATCGAGACGCTCGCCCGGCAGCGCGGGGAATCGCGCTCGGCGACGGGGCGGTACCTGCTCGAGTGCGGCCTGGTGCTCGCGGACGAGCGGCGCAAGCGGTACGAGGCGTACATGCTCGACGGTATGATGCGGCGCACGGTCGGTGGGACGCAGGATATGTTCCCCGACGTTGCGCGCACCGTGCAGCAGCACAACCTCGCGCAGCTCGAACCGCAGCGGTACGTCGATCCGCAAAGCCCGAGCATCGAACGCGCGCTGCGCATCGTCGATCCGCTCGGCGGCGCACCTGACGAAGTGCGCGTGGCGGTGCCGATCGAAGACGCGGTGAGCCTGCGCGCGCCGCACGGCGAACGCATCAACGTGACCGCGCAGCACGAGATCGAAGACGAGAACGCCGCACCGATGCAGCCGCGCGGGCCCGTTCGGATGTGGATGTAACGATGAATCCAAGCGATGATACACCGCGCGCCGACGCGCACGGCGAGGACTGTTCGATGGGAGCGAACAAACCCGAGCAGCCGCAAACCGACGAACGCTCACCGTTGACCGGCCGCATGGCGGTTGTCCACTGTCATGACTGTTGGAAGTACACCGACGATTCGCGTACAATGGACAATCTAGTTCACGACGCGGTCGTCATTATTTGCAACGGTGGAACGCTCGACGTGAAGAATAGCGATGCGTTTAGCGCGGCCGATGCTTTTCTCAAAAGCCGTTTCCAGTCAGCGACGCCGCTCATGGCGCCGAGGTACTGATATGCCGTACGATTCACTTGCGATGCTCAAGGCGCAGTTCGACGAAGAACTGCGGCCCGAACTCGAACGGTATCTTGCGATGCCGCAAGCACCGCCGATGCCGGATTGCGTCGACAACTTGCCGCGCAGCGCATCCGGACGTGCGGCGAACGTCGTCGATCTTGAAGCAAAGCGCTGGGCTGAGAACCCCGAACCCAACGCATTTATCGACGCGCGAAAGACGCCGCTCGGTTAATGGACGCCGATCTTTTCGCGCCGATCGTGCTCATCATTGCCGTCGGACTGTCGTGGTTTGCGGGCTACGATGCCGGAAAGCAGACGCGGCTGTGAACGCAGCGCTCGGTCAGCGGCTCGTGCATCCCGACACCGTCATGGTGCGCATGAACGACACGCCCGCCGGTATCGGCATGACGCCGAGCGGTCTGTGGGTTGAGCATTCGGAGAACCTGCCCGCGATCTTCGGCGAGATCCTCGCGGTCGGACCGCAGGCCCAAACTGCGGGATTTGCGCCGGGGATGCTCGTGCTGTTCGTTCGGTACGCAGGCGAGATCACCGATGAGCACGACGACGGCCGGGTGTTCGCGATCTTCTCGATGCACGACATCCTGGCCGAGATTCCAAAGGAGGCGCTGCGCTACACCGACGAAGAAGCCGCGCGCTTCACTCTGCAACCGGACTTTTCGGATGTGCGATGATCTTTCAGCGGGCATACAACTTTTGGACCGAGATTCCACCCCCCATCCGCGAGCCGATTCGATCAGCATCGGTGGCGTCCGCCTTTGGTTTGTCAACCGCGGTTTCGACCGCGTACACCGCGTACTTTTTCAACGCCCAGATCGCGAGCCCAACGTGGCCGGGATTCCTGCATTTACTCGTAAGCCCCGGATTCGTGGGAGCCGCATCACTCGCTATTGCCGCCGCCTACCGCGCGCACCAGGCATCGCGACGAGTCAGTAACACCGTGACCCTACCTTCAGGCCAGCAGGCCGTCCTCACCAAAGGAGCACCCGCACCGTGAGTCTCAATATCTTCCAGCTCGTCGAAACCGTTGCCGAAGATGCAGCGGAAGTCGGCGTTGCCGGCGCCGAGCTCGAAACGGGCCAGCCGGTCGAAGTTCCCGGCCATCTGCAAGTCGGGACCGCGGGCGGAAAGCCCGTCTACCTGCTCGGCGTGCTGAGCACCGATCCGAACTATCAAATCTCGTCGGGCGCGTCGATCGTTCCGGCCAGCGCTGCATCGACGACGATCGTTCCGAAGACGACGTGATCGCCGATCAACTCGTCGAGGTGATCGTCCGTAACGGGACGATCACCCTCGACTCTCAAGGTGAGCGCGTATTCAGCGCACAGAACGCCTTCGCGCTCGCGAGTCGTCTCGTCGATGCGGGCGTGCAGGCCGACGGCGCGTGCCCGCTGCGACCGCTGCTCGACCGCGTCGTCGTGCGCGTGATCGAAGAAGCCGACCGCGTGAGCGGCGGCGGCGTTCACATTCCCGACACCGCGCGCCCCGACGCGAACCGCGGTGTCGTGCTCGCGATCGGTTCGGTGCTCGGAATCAACGTCGGTGACATCGTGACGTTCTCGCGGCATGCAGGCTACGAGATCACGATCGGCAGCCAGCCGTACCGCACGATGAAAGCGAGCGACGTGCTCGCCGTCGTCGAGCAACCCCCGAAGGAGAACGAATGAGAAACGGACTGAGCGCCGGACCGTTACCGGCCGCGCTGAACCTGCCATACGCTGCCGACATCGAGCGCGCGTGCGAGCAGGCGCCGACGTTCTCGCCGATCGTTGCGTACGCAATCAAGATCAACGAGACGGGCTACGACGATCCGCCGACCATCGTCTCGGACGACGGGGGACACGGCCTGTTTCAACTGACGAGTTCGTTCCCGTCAGATTGGCAGGAGCCGTATTCAAACGCGTACTACGCCTGTCAGCACTTCCTCATTCCGGCGGAAACGTACTGGTCGGGTCTGGGCTACCAGGGTGATGACCTCGTGCGGTGCATCGCTGCCGAGTTCAACGCAGGCCGCGGTGGTGCGATGCGCGGCCACGACGCGGGCGACGTGGACGAGTTCACAACGAACCACTATGCCGACCGCGCGCTGACGAACTACACGGCGCTGTTGAACGGACAACGTCCATGAGCAATCAACTCACGCCGCATTTTTCGCAAGCCGAACTCACGGTGACCGGCACCGGCATCGACAACACGCCCGACGCACCGCACCTCGAAGCGCTTACGCATCTCGCTGAATCCCTCGAAGCCTTGCGTACGAGCGTTTTCGGTGGGCAAGCCGTGCTCATCGACAGCGCGTACCGTTCGCCCGCTGTGAACGCGGCGGTCGGCGGCGTACCGAACAGCGCGCACGAGCAGGGCCACGCAGCCGACATTCGCTGCCCGTCATTCGGAACGCCGTACGAATGCGCGCAAGCGATTCAGAAATGGGCCGACGCGAACAACGTCGCGTTCGATCAGTGCATCTTCGAGGAGAACGCCTGGGTCCATTGGTCGCCGCAGAACACAGAGTTCGGTCAACGTCGCCAGTACCTCACGTTCGACGGTACGACGTACACGGACGGCATCCACCCAATCTAGGCCTTGAAAGGCTGACTCAATGGCTTTCCTGCTCCCGCTTCTTCAGATTCTACCGACCATCATCGGCGTAGCCCAAGCGGTCGGCATCGTAAAAACCTCAACCGGCGTGGAAGTCTCGACCATCGCCGCGGACGCTGCGACGCTCGCGGCAGGCGGGGCCACGACTCCGACCGCCGTCGCGAACATCACGCAGCTCCTGACCGACGTAAAGACGCAGGGTGTTGTGAGCGGATCTGCGATGGACCAGGCGCTCAATGTCGCGCAGGTCGTCAACGACTACACCTCGGGCCAAGTCGCGGTGCTGGACTCGAACTTCACCGCGCTCGGGATTCCGGGCGACGTGTTCGCGATTGCGAAGACCTCGACCAACGAAGCCGCGATCGCCTTCCGTACCGCGGCGGGGCTGTAGACCGTCACGGACCGATGAACCCGTTCGACTTTCCGGCGCCCGCGCCGCTGCGCAAGCGCACGATGCCGACCGGCTGGAAGAACGGCACGACCGGCGCTGACCGCAAGAAAAAAGCGGAAGTCGAAATCAAAGAGCCGACGTACTTTTCGCTCGATGAGTACACGGCGAGTCTCGATCCGTTCACGCTCGCGCGCCGGATCGACGCGGAATCCAGCCTCTACCGTTGGATGGAAGTCGTGCTCGGCTATGCACCGATCGAGCAAGGCGGCAACGGTCTGCTCTACCGGCCGGTTCACGGCCCGATGTGCGCACGGGCCGAAGCTGCGCTGCCGATTCGCAATAACGCGGACCGGCAGATGCAGACCAAAGAACTCGACCTCGAACCGCGCGGGAGCCTGAAAAGTTCGGTCGCCAAAGCCGCGATCATGTACTATCTCTGCTTCAATCCGAACGGTCGCGTGCTCATTGCGTCCCACCGGCACGACGAAGCAAAGAAGATGCTCGCCGCCATTCAGTACGAGTACGAGCGCAACGAGACGTTCCGCCTGTTCTACGGCGATTGGGCCAAGCTCGCCGAGCAATGGAAAGCCGATGCGATCATGGTCGCGCCGCGGCACACCGGGCTCAAAGACCCATCGATCGACACGGCCGGCGCCGACGTTTCCAAGACCGGCGGGCACTACGATCTCATCGTCGTCGATGACATCCAGAGCCGTAAGAACGTCGACACCGAGACGATGCGCGAAAAAGTGCGCACGGCGCTCCAGGAGTACTTCCCGCAACTCGCTACGCACGGCGGCATGCTCGTTATCGGTACGCGCTACCATCGCCAAGACGTGTACTGGTGGCTGCAAAAGCGCCGCGAGGAAGCGCTCAAGCTGCACGGCGCGGTGCTCGAAAAGAGCGATCTGAAGAACTACCTGTTCAACGTGACGATTCGCTCGGCGTGGAACACCGACGGCTCGCTGTACTATCCGGTCCTGCTCAACGAGAAGTTTCTCATGCAGCAGTCGATCGAACTCGAAGAATATCTGTTCTCGGTCTGGTACCGCAACGAGCCGATCGAGGAAAGCGCCAAGATTTTCCGGCAGATCGAAGCGCATGAAAAGGACTTTGATCTCGTGCTCGACACGATTCCGTTCGTCGAACTTCCGAACGGAACGCGCCGCTCGCTCTACGTTACCCTGGCCTGGGACCCTGCAGGGCGCCGCGCATCCAAGAAGTCAGACTTTCACGGACTCACCGTCAACGGGAACGACTCCTCCGATGTGTGGTGGACGCTGCACGCAGAGGAGCACAAGCTCCCGCTCGACGCCGCACTGCTGCGCATCGTCGTGCTCGTGCGGCACTATCATTGTTCTAAGGTGAGCATCGAGACGCGCGGCGGCGGCATGCAGGGGCTCTACGTCGATCTGCTGCGCCCGGTCATGCGCGAAGCGGGGCTCGGGCACATCGAGATCGTTGAATGGTCCTCGGGCAACAGCGATTCGAAAGTCGTGAACATCAAGACGTTGCAGCCGCGCTGGAATCAATGGCGCTGGTGGCTGCGCAAGGGGTTCTGCGAGCCGCTCAAGCACCAGCTCGACAACTTCCCGCAGCTCGAACACGACGACGTGATCGACACGATGGTACAGCAGAAGACGATCTGCCGGCCGGCCGAGCCCGACGACATCGACCCGCTCTCAGCCGGTGAGGAGGCGTTCGACCTCGAGGACGGGAACGGCGAGCAGGAATCCGTCGGGGGCGCGTGGGTAGGCCTGGGTACACCCGATTACAACGCCGCGTAAGGGAGCAGCACATGCCGAGCAACGGGTACCGCCGCAAAGAAGCCAAAGCGCCGAAACTGGAGTCCGTCGGTGAGGTCATGGGCCAGGGCGGGAACAGCCGCGTCTCCGAAGCGATGCCGTCGGTGCAAGCCGCGATGCGCCAGGGCGGTAAGACGATCCCGCGCGGTCAGACCGGCGTGCCGTCGATCCAAGAAGTTCTGCGTCAGGGTGGCAAGAAATGACCGGCATCTGGACGCTCTGGCACCTCGTCGCGCTCGTTCTACTGATCTTCTACGTGCTGGCGTACCTCGCCGCGCGCCGCACACCGTCGCTCGCGCCGTACGCAGGCGATGTCGCGGCAATCCTGCTCGTCATCGTCACATTGCTCGTTATCGGTCTACTGCACTAGCGATGGCCGCGAAGAAGTCGTCGCCAAAGAAAGCCGCTGCGAAGAAAAAGCCCGGCGACGACGGGATGCTCGCGAAGTATGAGCACCATCGCTCGATGGCCGAAAAGCACCGGGCGCACGCGGACCTTATCGAAGCGAAACTGCGTACGCAAGGCAAGGAGATTCGTACGCATTATCCCGGCGATAGTCCGATGACGGCTTCGGCACCGCGTCAGCGCAAGATCGTTCCGGTCCGAACGTGACCGTGGTTCTCGTTGTCTGTACGATCGTCGTACTTCTTACCGCAGTCGCGGGTTTCTCACTTCTCTCGAAAGGCCAACAGAAAATCATGTCCAACCAAGCCGCGCTCGACACCGCGCTGCAAACGCTCAACACCACTGTCGGGGCGCTCGGAACGCAGATCGCCGCCAACACCACGGTCATCGGCAAACTCGTTGCCGCGGTGGGCACCAACGTCCCGCCCGATCTGACGACCGAAGTCAACGAAGTCGTCGCTGCCAACCAGCTCATCACGAGCGGAATCACGCAGCTCCAAACCGACGATGCTGCGGGCACGCCTGTCACGCCTCCGGCTGCGACGCCGCCGGTGACCGTTCCGCCGCCCGCGTCGAGTTAGACGCAGATGAACTCCGCCACGCGCAGCAGCGCCAAAGATCGTTGCTGCGCGTGATCGGTTCTACCAACACTGCCGTACAAGGAGCAACGAAGACGATGGCCCGTAAGAAAAAGCCCGAGGAAGCCGAACTGAAAAAGGCCGGCGGCAAAAAGATGCCCGCCGTCAAGGAAGAAATGATGGACAAAGGCCCCAGCAAGAAAGCGATGCCGTTCGGCGGCGGCAAGAAGATGACCAAGAAAAAGGGCGCCAAGAAGAAGTAGCTCGTGAGCGAGACGAGCGTAACGTACCAGCCGAAATCGTCCGTCTCGCTCCAGCGTGAAAAACTCGGAGTCTCTTGGAACGCGCTGTCCACAGCGCTGTATTCGACCTACGATGCGGCGATCTCGGACCGCGAGGATCTCGACCGCAACCTCACGCTGTGGAACAACTTCTACGAAATGCGCCGCGCGCCGCGCAACTGGCCGTGGAAGAACGCGTCGAATATCGTTCCGCTCACGATTCCGACCCAACTCGACACGATGCTCGCGAACATCGTGCTCGCGGTCTACGCGATTCAACGCTTCTACGTCGTCAACGGCAACACGCCCCAGGCCGCTAACAACCAACACGACGTAGAGCAGTACCTCAACGCTGAGCTCACGCGCCCACGGCGCGGCAAATCGTGGCTCATGCAGCACGTCGAGAGCCTGTTCGCCGCACTGCGCGACGGCAACGGAATCACCGAGATTCTCTACCGGCGCGAGATGGCAAAGCACCGCGTCGCAATCGTCGAGCGGCTCAAAGACCCTGAAACCGGCATCGAGATTCTCGATCCGTCGACCGGTAAGCCGATCGTGCGCACGACGACTGAAGATGCCGTGCTGCCGATTTACGACGACGCCGATCTCTCGACGGTCGAGCTGCGCGACTTCGGTGTCATTCCGGCCTGGCAGACCGACATCGACAAGGCCGCTGCTGTGTGGCGCCGCGCGTACATGGATTCAACCGAGTTGCGCGCGATGGTCAAAGGCGTCGGCAACCCCGACGGCCCGCTCGAAGGCAGCGCCGTTGAGTACGCGATCTCGTACGTCGCGAACGGGGAGTCCGAACTCAAGCTCGCGCGTCAGGGGTACTCGACCTACACGATCGCGGGCCAAATTCAGATCGGCAGCGAGGAAGGCGCGATTGCGCAGCCCGAGCTCCAGCAGCACATCGGTCCGCTCGAAATCATCCGCCTGCATTCGCGCCAGTTCTTCGGCGGCGATGAGTATGTATTCTGGCTGCATCCGCAATCACAGACGTGCCTGGGCTACCAGCGCTACCAGTACTGGCACGGACAGCGCCCGTTCTCGGTCAAGACCCCGCTCGCGCGCATCAACCGCTTCTATGGTCTGAGTCTCATCGAGCGCATCGCACCGAACGTCGTCGAAGCGGCGGCGAACAAGAACCGGCGCAACGACTTTCTCGACCAGCGCACGCTTCCGCCGATGTACGAACTCGACGGCGCAAAGCTGCTCACCAAGAACAATGCGTGGGGCCCCGATGCGCGTTGGAAACTGCCCTCGAAGGACGCGGTTGGGTTCGTGCCGCTGCCCGACGTTGCCGCGCTGCTCGCCGGACGCGAAGAAGAAGCGATGCTGCTCGAAGAAATCGAGGAGTTCACCGGCAATTCAGCACCCATGCTCGGCGCGCCGTCGTCGGGCCGACCGACAGCGAAGGGCATCCAGGCCTCGATCGCGCGTGCGTCGGTGCGGCACAACTTCGTTGCGATGAACGTGCGCGATGCGGACGCCCGCACGCTGCACCAGATCATCCAACTCAAGATTCAATATGGCCCCGACGTTGCCGAATCGACGACCAGCCAAGGCGGCCAGCCAGAAAAGCTGTCGATCCCTAAAGAAGTGCTCGCCGACGACTACACGTACACGATCGCCGGCACTGGTGGCCCGCTCGACAAATCGACGCGCGCACAAGAGATGCAGGCGCTCTACTCGATCCTCATCGCGAATCCGATCATCGGTCAAGACCCAGTGAAGATTTGGGCCGTCACGCGCATGCTGCTCGAGGAGTACAACCGCGCGGACATCCTTGCGCTCATCGGTACGCGCGACGAGGCCGAGCAGCAGAAAAAAGCGATGGCGATGATGGCGCAGGCCGGAATCGATCCCGCGACGATGGGCGGAAAGATCGGCGGCGGCCAGCATCCGGGTCATCCGCAGCAGCATCCGGGAGCACCGCACGGAGCACCGCCGCCCGGCGGCTTCCCGGCGTAATGCAGCACCGCGCACCGAACGTCGAAGGCGCCGGACCGTTCGTGCCTTTGGAAGAAGACCTGCTCGTCGCTGAGCTTGCGTACAGCCCCGGTTTCAAGATTTTTCTCGAGCGCATCGTACGTCCGCGCGTCATCGAAATCCGCAGTCTATTACTGCGCGATCCGGCGCTCGATCCGGCCGAACGGTACGGCCTGGTTTTGCATCTGCTCGAACTCGAAAAGATGATCGCCGCGGTCTACGCAAGCACCGAGGCCGCCGAAGCCCCGGCTTGGGTGCAAGCACTTTTTCGCTAGACGGCAGGAGGAACGCCGGTCGCCCTAGGGAACGGGGGCGGCCATGTACCCTCCGGGAACTCCTCCTGGCGACGATCCCTTCGGGCTCTTTGGAACCCCGGGCGATCCGTTCGCCACCGAGCCGCAAGGAGGGACGCCGCCACCGGCACCCGCGGCTGGTGTTCCGCCCGCCGGAGCGCCGCCAACGATCGACCCCGCGACCGGTCAGCCGGTTGTCACCGCACCGGGATTCGTTGCGGTCGACGACTTCAACCGCGTCAAGTCCGAACTCGAAGCCACGCGCGCTCAAGTGCAGCCGCTGGCCTGGATCGGCGAGGCGATGCAGCGCGATCCCACGCTCCAAGGCCGCATTCAGCAGGCGCTGTTCAACACCGGCGGCGGAGCCGGTGCGCCGCCTTCGGTCACCCCGCCCGCCGGACCCGACCCCGTAGCAGTCGCCGCCGAGCGTGACCGGCTCATGGCCCCGGCCCGCGCAAAGCTCGCGGCCGGCGACCTCGAAGGCGCGATGGGCGAGATGATGACGGCCTCGGCAACGCTGGCACAGGCCTCGATGCGCTCGCAGTTCGAAGCCGCTGCCGGTCCTGCGCTCTCGCTCACCGCGCAGAACGCGATCGAATCGTTCAAGAACAGCAAGCGCGCGGGGCCGTCGGGCGCGCTGTTCGCCAAGCTCGAAGGCCGGTTCGCCGCCTTCGTTGCGCAGACGCCGCCGCAGGTGCTCGCGCAACTCGCGCAGTCGGGCCAATTATACGCCGCGCTCGAAGCCGGTTGGAAGACCGTGCTCGCCGATTCGTACGAACAGGCCTACGGAAAAGCCGTCGCCGACGGACGGATCACGCCGCAAGCACCGGCCGCACCGCCTCCGTATGGCTCCTTGGCAAGTGGGGGCCCCGGTCCCACAGCGCCCGTGCTCACGGATGAAGCCAAAGATGACGCCGAGTTCGAGAAGATGGCCGCCGCGCGAGGAATCGTGCTGCGCAATTCGACCGAAAACGGCATGACGTTCGAGCACCGATAGGACGGCGATGAGCAACGTATTCGACTCCCCCGACGTATCACCGACCGCTGCGCACGCAGCGGCGGAGCAGCGCGCGGCGATCGACGCGATGCGCGCGCGCCAAGCGGCGGCGAAAGGACCGACGGTGTTCTTCCCGTTCGGTAAGCAGCAGCCGCTCGCGAAGTATGCGGGGATGAAAGTCGTCCCGTTTCAAGGGAACCCGTACGTCGACCGGCCCGAACGCCTCTTACTCACGCCAGATCCCGGCGCGCACTACGGCTGGGTCAAGCACTCGGACCCCGCGATTCGCGGCAAGCTGCGCGCAGGTGTCTACGAAGCCGTCTATATCGACGAGCTCAAGCCCGACAACGACGCGCCGATCGCAACCGAAGACATCATGACCGAGCGCGGTCCAAACAAACTCGTGCTCTGGCACGGCCTTGCGCTCGTGCGCATCCCGCAGCGCTCGTACCATGAGCACTACGAGATGCCTGCGCTCGCGAGCACGGTGCGGCTCTCGCAGCACCAGGAAGCGTTCGCGAACTTCCAGTCCGAGGCGCTGGGTGGTGGGGACTATCGCGAACTGCGCGGCAGTGCGGTCGCGTCCATGCAGATCGACGTAGGTTAGGAGCAGCACATGCCGACCGTTCCGTACCAAAAGCCGACGTTCCACACGAGCGGCACACAAAAAGAGCCGAATCGGATTTCGATTCCGCCCGGCCCGCTCGCCGTGTTTCTCGAAGCGGACTTTTTGGTCATCGGTCCATCGGGCGGTGCTCCGGTTTCCAACGGAACGCTGCTCGCCACGCCGGCCGCCGTCGATGCGTCGGCGATTACGACCGGCGGCGGCATCGCTGCGGGAACGTACTTCGTCACGACGACCTACCTCAACGCCAACGGCGAGACGACGCCCGGCCCGGTTACCGAAGTTACCACGACCGGCGCGACCTCGACGATCAACGTCGCATCGCCGCCGATCAACGAAGACGCCATCGGCTACCGGCTCTACGTCGGCACCGTGCTCGGCACGTATCACTTGCAGGGTGCGACGACCGCCATCGGCACGGCGATTGCGCTCACCGCGTACTCCGCTGCCGGAGCGGCGCCGCCGACGACCAACGCAACGGGCCTCGCTGCACCGACGATTCCAGCCGTCGCGGGCGGTGGAACGGGCGGACCGGCCGCGCGCACCGAGTACTACACTGTTACGTACGTCAACGAGAACGGCGAAACCGTCGCGTCACCCGAGCAAACGGTCGTGCTCACGGCGGGCCAACTCGCAACGGTCACGAGCCCGGCGCAGTCGGGCGATGCGACCGGCTACAACGTCTACGGTGCGCTCGCCTCGGGTCAGGAAGTCAAACAGAACGCAACACCGATCGCAATCGGTACGAACTGGACGGAACCCACGACAGGCCTCGTATCGGCCGGTGTGCAGCGCGCGGTAACAAACCAACCGGCGGTCGGAATCAACGGTCTTCCGGCGATTCTAGGCCTCGCCGACAACGACTACAACGCCGTCTACGGCGGTCCGGTCGGTGGTGCACAGCCGGGCGGCCTCACACCGTTCGGTCGTCCGGTTTGGAACCAGTCGCGCTACGGTGTGACCGAGGTCTACCCCGGCGGCATCGGTCAAGAGGCCAAGAACGCGCACGTCATCGCGGCGAGCTCGATGGATTTCGAGATTTCGTTCGTACAGCCGTGGGACCCGGGCTACGTCTTCGCGCAGCAAGTCGGACTGCTCATCGATCCGGCGTCAGGGCTGTTCGTCGCCGACGCCAGCCAAGCAAACAAAGTCGCGAACATCGTCGGCTCGGTCGATGGCCCAGGGCGCGGTGGTCCCGGCGACACCGGCAAACGCGTGGTGATTCGATTCTTGTTGCCCGCGGTCGCACTGAGCTAAGGGAGAACGGCAATGGCGATCGGCTCAACCAACACCACAGTCAACCAGCAAGGAATGCGTCTCCAGAAGATTTATTGGAAGACGTACATGAAGGCGCCTCAAATGTTCGAGGAAGTCTTCAACACACCGAGCTGGGACCCGTCGCGCAGTTTTGCGACGACGATGCCGGTCATCGGTCTTGGGCTCTACGCGCTCAAACCCGAAGGTCAGCCGCCCGCCTACGATATGGCGGCCGAGGGAACGCCCACGACGTTCACCTTCGCGACGTTCAGCCTCGCGTACAAAATCACTGAGGAAGGCCGTCTCGAAGATCCCGAGCGCATGTTCCGCCGGCTGCCCGAGATGCTCGCGTACTCAGGCACGATCTCCAAAGAGATCATCATTTGGGCGGTGTTCAACCTCGCTTTCAACGGCGTGGGTTCAGCGCAGCCGGTGCTCGGCCCCGACGGTCAGCCGCTCGCGTCATCGGTGCATCCACTAGAAGGTCTGCCGGGGCAAACGTACTCGAACTACGGCGGAATCACGAGCCTCACGCCCGAGAGCTTTCAGAACGCGCTGACCGCGTTCCAACTGTTGCCCGACGACCGCGGCCTGCCGATGTGGAAGACGCCGCGCAAGCTGATCGTGCATCCGAACATCATCGGCATCGGTCAGACCGTGCTGCACGCCGACCTCTATCCGTACTCGAGCGAAAATCGCCCGAACGTCGTCAAAGACGCAACCGGGTTGATGTCGCCGCGGTACCTCACGCTGCCGAACTCCTGGTACCTCGTCGCCGGCAAAGGCGAGGAGGAAGCCGACACGCATTCGCTCGTCGCTCCGTTCCACTGGCGCGACCGCGTACGGACGTGGGAAGATCCCGAAACCGGCAATCAGAGCCAGCGCGCGAGCTTCCGGCTCTCGACCGGCTGGGAAGATCCGCGCGGGTTCTACGGCTCGTCGGGAGCGTGATCCGTGGGTGATACACGTGCAAAAGATCACGGCTCGATGCAGACGGCGTTTCCGTTCGATTCGCTGGAGACGCTGCAATTCTCACCGATCAGCCTGACCGCGAACCAAGCGAACTCCGTCGTCCAAGAACGCATCTTCCTACCGACGGCGGTGAAGATTTATCGTGTCATCGCTGGGTTCGGCTCAGCACCGGGCGTTGCTGGAACGTGCTCGATCAACATCGTCGCGGGGACGGCGGCCGAAACCGGCACGCTGCCAACGCCCGACACCGATTATGCGGGACAACCGGCGTATCCGCCCGCGTACGCATCGGCCGGACAGTCGTTGTTTCTCGCCGACCAAGTGCTGACGATGACGGCCGACACAGCGACCGTGCTCACGCCCAACGCGGCTGCGGGATCGGGCTATCCGGCGAACACGCCGGGCAAAGCGTGGGACGCGCTCTGGGGCCCCGGCGGTGCGGAGATCACGCTGCGCACGGTGACCAACGGCGCGGCGGCCGGGCGGCTCTACGTCGCACTGCTGGTGAAGTACTACGATCCGACCTATAACAAGCCGGTGCTCACCGGATTCAACGCAGCGACCGAAATCCCGTAGCGCACACAGCGACGATGGGAAGCACACCGAAGGAGTAACCGATGGCGAAGGGGATGCACGGAGCAGAAGCCGGTCTGTTGCGGATCGGCAGTTCCGGTCCGAAGGTCATCCTCACGACTTCGGCGGCGAGCGCGGACTCAGGTCCGCAGTGCCAAGAGGGCAAGTTCTGGAAGACCTGGACGTTCGCACTCGCCGGTGTGTTCACCAACTATTCGGTCACGCTGTACGGAACGCTCGATGCTGCGACGGCAGCCGGTACGGCAGCGAACTGGTTCCAGCTTCCGTCACCGTCGACCGACGCGGACACCGGCACCGTGCAGAACCCGCTCACTGCGACGAACCAGTCGATGGAGTACGGTTCAGCGCTGCTGGCGGTGCGCGCCGTCGCAACGGGAATCGGGCAAACGGGAACGGTTTCCGTACTGGTGAACGCAACGCCATGATTCGCCGCATCGCAGCATTCCTTTTGGCCCTGGGCGTCGTGGGGGCGCCGCTCGTTGCGCGCAGCGCAGCGACCAACGTCTATACGTTCACGGCGACCGGCGCATCGCCGGGCATTTCGTGCGCGGGCTCATCGGCCGCAGCGGTCGTGCTCTCGGGTACGGGCACCGGACTGACCATTGTTCCGCAGACTTCGAGCGACGGCGGAACGACCTGGAACACCGCAACGAGTGTGACCGGCTCGCTCACGGCGAACGGAACGTCGAGCGGACCGATCGGCAATGCGAGCCCGACGAACTTCCGCATCAACGTCACCGCGATTTCCGGCGGCACCACCTCCGCCGCGGTCACCGTCTCGTTCTGGTAGTATGCAAGCCCTCGACATCGTCAACTTCTTTCGAATCCTCGTTGCCGAGCCGTACAAAACGCGCTGGTCGGACTCCGACGCTATGACTCTGGCTTCGCAAGCGCAGCGCGATGTGGCGCGCGAGACTCGCTGGCTGGTCGGCCGGTACGCGATCCAGACGGTGCCGGGCCAGCAAGAATACGCGATGCGGCGCGAGATCGTCGCGCTCGAACGCGTCTACGTCGTTACATCGACCGGTCCGCAGCAACTGCGCCCGACTTCGATTCCCAAAATGACCGGCGAGCAGCTTCGGCTCTACGATTCCAGCGCCGCGAACTTTACGTCACAGTGGTACGCATTGCCGCCCGCGCCGTATCCGATTGCATCGGCGGGAGCGTACGGCGTGGGCTGGTCGGCGCTGCCGATGTTCCCAGGCCAGCCGCCGCAATACTACCTGCGCGGCGCGAACATCGGCCTTGTGCCGGCACCGTCGGTGAGCCTACCGATCGTGACCGATGTCAAGGATATGCCGCCGGAGTTCGTGGCGCTCACCGACGTATCGCCGTTTCCGCTCGACTGGAAAGAAACGATCGCCTGGAAAATGTGCGCGCTGGCGTACTACGCAGATCAAGCCGACGATATGGAAAACAAAGCGATGCAGCGCTACGGCGATGGGCTCTCGAAACTGATCTCGTGGGTTTCGAACCTCGACGAAGGTGACCAGCAGGGTCCGCAGATTCTCACGCATCGGACGTTCTTCGAAGCGCCGGGCGGTTACGGAGCCCGCTGGTGAGCGCCGGAACGACCGCGCCCTTCGGCGGCAGCCCGTTCATGACCAACGGCTCGGACCTCGAAGTCAATGGCAAAGCGTACCCCGGCGTCATTCTCAATCCGATCACCGGCGAACCCGGCGGTCTATATTGCCTTGCCGGGCGCGAAGTCAACGGGTTGCTTTGGAACGTCGTAAACGCGGACTACGGTTCGCTGGGCTGGTATCAGATCGACGCTGCGCTGCCCTCGGCAGCGACGGTCCTCACACCGTTCGGCGTGTATATGATCTGCACGGCGCCGGCCGGTGCTCCGAATCCGATCGTTTGGACGACGCGCACCGTCACAGCGTCAGTCGTCCCGCTGCCGTTTGCGCAAGGCGGCACCAACACGACGTTCGCACCGAGCGCAATTCCGCTTCCGGCCGGCGCCGGGCACAGTGTCGTTGCGTGGGGCGATTCGATCACGCTGGGCGCCAACGGTTCGGGCGGCTTTGTCGCAACGCCGTTCGTACAACTCGTCGCAGCCGAATTCTCCTCGGCTTCCGGTCAGACGTGGACGCCGGTCAATCTCGGGATCTCCGGTACGTCGCTGCAAAACTCCGGTGCGCGCGGCATTACCGACGGTATCGACCGCTGGAACGTCGCAGGTGCGGGCGGGCTTAATTCGCTGCTCTCCTACGCGCAGGCTGATCCACAATCGTATTTCATTCTGGCGTACGGCATCAACGATATGGGCGAACAGCCCTCGTACGGCTTCTCGCCCGCGCAGTTCTTCACGAACTACTCAACAGTGATTGCGGGTTTGATTGCGGCCGGCGTCCCGTCCGATCACATTATCCTCATGGGGCTCACGTACATCAACGTGCAGTCCTCGCAGTCCCCGACTTACACCACGCCCTACTACCAGTACGAAGCGACAAAGTCACAGTACACAGAGCAGGTCTGCAACCTCGCGATCAAGTTCCAAACGCGCTATGCCGAAACCGAAACGTACATGGCGGTCAACGGCGCAACGACGCTGCTCAACACGGACGGCCTGCACCCGAACCAAAACGGCCACAACCTGCTCGCGCTCGCATTCGAGAACGCAACGTTCATCAGCGCGGTGTACGGTCTTGCGATTGCGCGTCTCATGCAGGCGCTCTCGATGGTCTATACGACCGGACCGCTGACGACGCAACTGCTCTCATGGTCGTACATCGATCAGTACTTTACCGGCGAGCAGGTACTCACCGGCGTTCTGCAAGCGAAGTTGGGCATTGCAGTGGCGATCGGGCACGGGCTTACCCTCGATACGACCGACGGCTCGAACGGAAATATCTTTGGCTACACCGACAACATGCTGCACGTTGCGCCGCCAAGCGCGGGCTTGTGGATCGGCACGCTTGCAGCGGTCTACGCGCTCATCACAACGACCGGGCTGCAAACTGCGTACGACGGCGTGCATCTAGGGCAAGTCGGCCCGGCGTTTCTTGCGTCGGGAGCGACGGCTCCGAGCACGTTCCACGAGATCATCAGCCCATCGGGCGGCGTGACGGGCAACGGAGCGACGACGGTCAACTGGCCTGTGGCGCAAGCGTTTGCATCGGCAAACTACGTGCTCAGCATCACCGATCAGACGACGTTTGCAGCCGTAGCGGCGACGGCCAAAACGATCGACTCGTTCACGTTTACGGCGACGACCGGACACGTCTACTCATACCACGCCCGCGGCGTTTAGCACTGAAGCGGTGAACGGTGGGTCAACCGCAATTCAATAACGCTTCGATTAAACCGCTGCTCGTCGTCGGTCCGTTCGCGGGCCTGGACGCGTCGACCGATCCGTACTATGTCGACGGTACCTTTGCGATCGACGTAACGAATCTTGTTCCCAACCGCACGTATCAAGCGTACGCCTCGATGCGCGGCCGGGTGCTCGATGCACCGTCTATCCCGGGAACTGCGCTGCTCGGTCTTTCGCTGTACTACGTCGGCGGCGCGCTGCCCGACAAGATCGCGGCGAGCAACGTCGGCGGTGCGTTCGAACTCTCCGCCCTCACGCCGGGCGGCGGGTCGTACGCACCGATCTCACTTGCCGCGCTGCCCGGTGTTCCGAGCCCGCTGCCCGCTACGTTCGCATCGTACATGAAATGGCTGTTCGAAGCCAACAGCGATCCGACCGGCGTTGCGATCAAGCTCGACCAGTCACTCGCACCGACGTTCTGGCAAATCTATCCACCGACGCTCGCACCGATGCTCGTCTCGCGCATGCAGGGCCAGGTCGGACTGTTCGGCACGGGCTACTACTGGCGCACCACGTATTCGAATGCGAACCAAGAGAGTTCGCCGGGGCCTATTCTTGGCCCGTTCGATATGGGGACGACGCTCGCGCCGCCGAACGCGAACAACACCTCGTTCCTGTTGGGCATGCCGCTCGTGGCAGCGACGACCGGAACGGGCGCGGTTCCGCCCGGCGTGTACTACGTTGCGGTCACACTGCTCACGCCTGCCGGTGAGTCCGGGCTTTCCTCGCTGTTCGGTATCGTGCTCTCAGCGACGGGCGAACTCACGGTCACGGTCACGGACTCAACGACGTTTCCGAATCCGAACTTGCCGGGCGCGACGGGCTATAACACTTATATCAGCACCGACGCTGTCAACTATCACCTGCAAAGCGGCACGAACACACCGATCAATACGAACAACGTCGTCACCGCGTACAACGCTGCGGGTGCGCCGCCACCGGTCAGTACGATCGGAACGACGGTCGCACCGCCTCCGGCGCCGGTGCTCTCGGCCGCGGCAGGTGGAACGCTCATTGCGCGCACCGAGTACTACGTCATTACCTACGTGTTCGCCGCAAACCAAGAAACGAGCGCGTCGAGCGAAACTTCGATCAGCGTTCCGGCAAACGAACTCGTGACGGTGCAGTCACCGTCCGGCGTCCCCGGCGCGACCGGCTACAACGTCTACGGATCGAAGACTTCCGGCCAAGAGGTCAAGCAAAACGTAGCGCCCATCGCTATCGGAACGAATTGGACCGAGCCGACGGTCGGTTTGATTCTCGGCGAGGTTCCGACCATCAACGCCCCGGGCTCGAACGACCCGCAGACCGTCGAGGTGAACCTCTACCGGATCGGTGGAAGCCTGGGGCAATGGCTGTTCGTCGGCAACACCACTAACAACCCGGCAGGCGTCACGTTCGTCGACACCGAGCCCGACGCGGTCGTAACCGGACAGAGTTTGGTGCTACACCGCGATCCGCCGGCACCGTTCGGTGCGATCTGCGCACACAAGGAACGCATCTGGGGTTTCGGCTATCCGGCCTATACGCAGAACGGATCGACGTATCCGGCCGCGCCGTGCGATCTGTGGTACTCCAATTACGCTGAGCCCTGGGGCTTCGACAACACCAACCAAGTCATCCCGATCGGCTCGCACGTTACCGGCGACGTTGCCGTGCAAGTCGTCTCGCTGTCCTCGATTCTCGTTGCGTTCAAATCGAAAACGACCTGGGCCGTCTACGGTGAAAGCGCGTCGGACTTCTTCGCGCAAAAACTGTTCGATGTGGGCTGTGCGAGCGCAGCGTCGGTCGTGAATGCCCTGGGCGTCGTGTTCTGGCTCTCCGACCAAGGCATCTATATGTTCGACGGGTCGAGCCTGTCGTATCTTTCGCAGAAGATTAAGAAGCTGCTTGACGGTTTTAGTGCGGCGGACTTTGCCGCCTCGACCGGCGCGTTCTCGGATCGGATGTACTGGCTGAGTTTTCCAACGCAGGGCATCTCGCTGGGCTACGATACGGTCACGCAGACGTGGTGGAAGTCTTCGTTCTCCACAACGCTGTTCGCATTCGATCCAGAAGCCGCGACGCGCGCAACGTCACCTGATCTCGTCGTCGGGGCAACGCTGCTTTTGGGCGCACTGCGCACCGAGCAGTGGTTCTCGGCTGAAACCGATCGCGGACAACCGATCACCTCGAAACTCACCTCGCGGCTCGGCTCGACGCAAGAACAGACCATCGGCACGATGCGCGTGCGGTACCTCGAACTCAACGCGAACCTAAGCCCGACCGATCAAGTCTCGATCACGATCGACGCCAATCCGGCGAGCGCAACACCGCCGCCGTTCACCCAAGCGTTCAGCGGCAGCACGATTCCGCGTCAGCTCATTTCGGTACCGCCCGGCGTCCAAGGACAGATCCTGCAACTCAGCATCGTCGCGGTCACCTCCGATGCGTTCGTGCTCGAAGCTGCCGCCGCGCACGGCTGGGTCCGGCGCGTCTACAGCGTGTACGGATAGCATGCCGATTCTGCCGCGCAACACACCGAGCACGTCCTCGCGCGCCGTCACGATGTTCACGCTGGGAACCGGACCGACGAAGCCGCCCGTTTCCACAGCGGCGACCGCACCGAACCTCGCAACGCTCGCCGGAACGCCGCCGCGGCTCAACGTGATCGGTGTCGATTCCCAGATGCGCACCGTCGCGGTCCCGGCGCTCGCCAAAGGCGCTTCGGCGACCGTGAGCGTCGCCGTGCCGCTGCCCGCGCTGCCCAGCGCTCTCGCCGCGCAGACCACGCCGCCGTCCGCGCCGGCATCGCCGGTTCCGATCTTGGCGACCCGGAACGCTGACCGCGTGCGGTTCACTGCGTCAGCCTTTATCGCCGGTCTGCCGTTCGGCCTCGTGCTCACTTCGACAACGATCGTTCCGCAAGCGCGTTCGGGGAGCCAATCGTTCAACGGTCCGGTGCTGCCGGGCGGCCAGCCGTACTCCGCGTTCACGGTGCTCTGCACGTTCGTCGTGACCGCGCAGGCCGACGCCGCCGCGGGAACGGCGAGCGTCACCACGAACGGAACGCTCACCTTCCAGTCCGGTTAGGAGGGCCCATGAACGACTCGATCATCAAAGCCCTGCTGGCCTCGTTTCTCGGTGGGGGCCCCTCGGGCGGCGGCTCGCCGCAGCAAAACGCGCAGGGACCGATGGGCATGCTCGGCGCCGCGGCCGGTCGCGGTCAGGGCCCGGTCGGCGCGATCGTGCCGCAAAACGGCGGTTCTGGGGCCGCTGGCGGCCTGCAAGGCGGTGCGCCGATGCTCGGACCGGGTTCGGCTCCCGCGCAGCGTAGCGCGCCCGTGGTGGCTCAAGGCGCAGCGCCCCAGCAGACCGGGGGCCAGCAGAATGCCGGTGGCGGCCTCGCTGCGCTCTTGCCGGCGCTCGTGACGCTCATCCCGATCGCGCTCAAAGTGCTGCACGCGATCGGTTCGATGCAGCAGGGCGGCGGCGCTCAGCCCGGGGCACCGGCAGGCGGAGCGGCACGGTGATCGCGCCCTCGCCGTTCGATGTCGGTCGGCTGCGCCCGCGCGACGCGCTCGCGTTCACGCGCCTTGCACCGGACGACGCGCGCCTGGCCGCGCTGCGGCTCCGGCATCCCGGCGGCGTACCGACTTCGACTCCGACGCACTGGATCGGCGCGTTCGTACGCTGCGCGCCCGGCGCCGTCGAGCTCGTCGCGGCGGTCGGGTGGCTCGAGGAAAAGCACGGCTTTCGAATGGTGACCGAAGTCGATCGCGCCGGTTCGCGCTGGGGCACGGTCGGCGTGCTCTCGATCATCGAAAAGCTCATCGCTGCCTCCAAACGCGACGGCATCCGGCTCCAAGCGCTCATCCTTCCGAAGAACGCGCGGCTCAAAGACGCGCTCACGCGCGCGGGCGGACGCTGCATGGTCGAGATTTGGGAAGCGACCGACGAGCCGGAGGCCAGCGTAGACTTTGACGCGCCTTCGGAAGCGGAGGGCTGACCGATGGGAATGGACCCGGTAACGATCGGTATGGGCGTCTCGACGCTGGGATCGCTGGTCGGCTCGAACAATCAGAAGAACGCGCAAAAGGCGAACCAGTCGGCCGAATCGGGCATCGACAACCAACTCGTGTCGATTTACAACGCGATGCTCAAAAACTACCAGACCGTTTCGGACGCAACGAATCCGTCGGGCGCGCTTTCGCAAGCCGAAGGCGTGTTCGGCACCGAAGCGTCGAGCGGGCTCTCACCGCAAGTCATCGCCGCCGCGAACGCGAACCTGCAACAGCAACAGCAGCAGGGCATCTCCTCGATTCGCAATCAACTCGGTCCTGCGCTGCCGAACCTCGCCGGTTCGATCCGCGATTTCAACGAGCAGAACCTGACCGCCGACGTAAATGAGAATATCGGCCTTGCCGGACAAAACCAGGGCGTGCGCACGCAAGGCGCGCAGGGGCTTACCGGCATTGCCAACGACGTGCTCGGTTTCGGCTCGCAGATGCTCGGCGGTGCGGCCGGCGGGCTCTCGGGCCTGGGTGCACAATTCGGCAAAGCGGCTTCGCAACCGCAGACCAATCCGTTCTCATCGCTCGGCACGTTCCTCGCGCAGTTCGGATCGCAACTCGGTGCGCCGGGCTCGGGGTCGATCGACGTGAACACGCCGTCCGGCATGCCTGCACCCAGCCCGAACATCGACCCCTCGCTGCTCTCGTTGTTCCAGCCGCCTTCACCCGGCGGTTCGCTCGGCGCGCTGCCGGGATTGCCGGGTGCGGCGTTCGGACCAACAGCGAACGGAACGCAGTATTCCGGTCAGAACTACGCAGCGTAGCACAGAGATCGCATGCGATTCGGCATCGTAAGTTGCGAAGGTGCGAGCCTTTGGATGGCGGCACGCTTGCAAGACGAGGGCAACGATGTCCTAGTCTACTATATGCCGCCAAAACCGATGCTCACGCCCGAAGAACGGTACATCGGTGAAGGTATTATCAACGTTGCCAAGACCTGGGAGCAGTTCGCGACCTGGGCGCGCGGCGGTTTCAACGAACCCAGCGCCGTCGCCGTGTTCGATTCTAGCGACCACGGCCATAAAGCTGACGAGCTGCGGGCGCGCGGTGTTGCAGTCATCGGTTCGAGCGTCTACTGCGACCGGCTCGAAGGGGACCGCGAGTACGCTTTCGAGCTCGCGCAGGCGTGCGGTATGGCGATTCCCAAGTACCACGCTTTCTCGACCGTCTCGGATGCGATTGCGTGGCTGCGCGCCCGGCCGGCGGACGAGGAATGGTTCTTCAAAACGCACCGGCTGCTCGACGCATCGGTGACCGGCGGCGGTGACCGCGCACGATTGACGGCGCGGCTCACCTACGTTCGGGCCAAGTACGGCGACCGCATCAAGAACGTGCTGCAAGAGAAGATCGACGGCATCGCTATCTCGACGGCGGGCTACTGGAACGGTCAAACTTTCTTGCGTCCGTGGGAAGGCACGCTCGAACGCAAGGAATCCGGTAACGACGACACCGGACCCAAGACCGGCTGCTCAATGAACGTGGTGTGGTTCTATCCCAACGAAACGCAGATCGCGCGCGAAATCCACTTCGATAAGCTCGCCGAGCACCTGCGCAAGAACTACGCACCGCCGGGCATTTACGACATCAACGCGATCTGTTCGTTCACCGATGGCAAAGTCTACTTCCTTGAGTTCACGCCGCGCTACGGATACGACGCCGAACCCACCGCGCAGCGGCTGCTCGACGTTCCGTACGGTGACTTTTTGTTCCGGCTTACCGAAGGAACGCTGCCGATGGCGCCGTTCACGCTCGAACGTGCGGCGTTTTCGATTCGCCTCGCTGTGCCGCCGTATCCGTTCGAGGTTCCGTACGGCGTGCTGCCCGAACGCAAGTCGCTTTTCGGGCTTCCACTCCTTGGCCTCGACGGTCTATGGGCGCAGCGCGACCGCGATCGGTTCATCGCCTACGGCGTCATGGAGCGCGACGGCGGCTATGCGCTCGCCGATCCGTCGGGCTTGGTCGGCTTGGCTTCAGCGGTCGGTACCGACCTTGCGACGATGAACGCCGCCTGCGTCAAGTACGCCAAGGGCCTCGGGATCGCCGATCTTTCGTACCGGACCGATGCTGGCGCCGCGCTTGCAAAGGACCTCGCCGCCGTTCGCAAAGCAGGGTTCCCGACGCCCCGCATCGACGTTCGGCGGGAAGAAACGGCCGCCGTAGGGTAGTTCCCGGCATGCCGGGCCTCGCTTCCGTTCCGTCGCTTGGACCTGTCGGAGCACCGCAGTACAACCAGCCGACGCCACTCGTCGAGCTGGGTGCGGCCGTCGGTCAGTTCCCTGCGCAGCAGCGCCAAGCGCAGTCCGAAAACCTCGGCATCCAAGAACAGCAGCAGCAGCTCGATACCCAGCAGTTTCAGATGGCCTCGCAGCGGCTCTCGGTGCTGAACAAAATGATCGCGCAGAATCCGGCGATCGGATCGAGCCCCGACATCGTGAGCGCGTACCAGCGCGCGTTCAAGGCGATGGGCATGGACGCGCCGCTGACGCCGGGGCAGGACGGTAAGCAAGGCATCGATGCGCAGGCAGTCGGTGCGTTCGCACCGCTGCACGACTTCATCGCGCAGAACCTGCCGATGCTGCTTCAGACAGAGCCAAAAGACCGCGCCGGTTTGATTCAAAGCGCAACGGGCCAGCCGGTGCCGCCCGAGATCGCCGACCAGCTCGCGAAGATCCCGCGCAAGTATCTCCAGTCGCCAGCCGAAGCTGGATCGCTGCTCAACTACGTCAAGACCAGCGTTGGGGGACTGAACAAACCCGGCGGCTCGATCGACAACGTCATCGCAACGATTCAGGCCGTGTCAAAGCCACTCGCCGATGCCGGTATCGACGCGAACGTGCTCATCGACGGACTCAAGCCCGATCTGTACGCGCAGGCCATGCAACAGGCGCAGCTTGCGCTCATCCAAGCCAAGACCAAAGACGAGGTAGCAAAGGCCCAGGTCGCGCTCAAGATGCTGCCAGAGCGCATTTCGGCGATCCATTCGCTCAACGATCTGCACTCCGTCATGGCCGAATACTATCCGCAGATGGCCGCCGCAGCGGGACAGCGCGCCGGTGCCGATGCCTCGCGCGCTGCTTCGGATGCTGCGCAGGTCGGCGCGAAGATCGACAAGCTCAAAGCCGATACGGCCAAGGATTACGCGGACGCCGACGCTGCGCACCAGCGCGCACTTACACTGCATCAGACGCTCTCGAACACGGTGAGCGGGCACGTTCCGCCCTCGGTGCTCTCGACGTTGCAGCGCGCAGCGCACGAAGCGCAGGCGCGCTACGATTCGCTCAATAAGGCGTACCAGCAGTCGCTGCTCGACGCGCAGACCTACAAAGGTCAGCCGTACGGTGCCCAGGCGCAGGCTGCGGCCGACGGCTACAAACGCGCGATGGACGACGCAGCGAAGGATGTGGGTTCAGCGAGTTCGCTCTACCAGCGCGCGATCGGCAGCCCCGGCGCTCCGAACGCGCCAAAGGTTCCCGAGCGCCACACCGATCCGTCAACGGGCTTTGTGTGGGAGCAGCAGCCCGACGGCAAATGGAAGCGGATTCAATAGATGCCGCCCGTCGGTGACGTTGTCGACGCGCCGCCCGATCTCGCAGCGCAACAGGCTCAGCAGCATCCCATCGGTTCGGTCGTCGACACACCGCCGGGGATGCGCCCGGCGCCCGCGCGTCCGACGCCCGCACCGCAGCATCTGCCAAGCTCGAATCACGATGTCGGTACGGTGCTCGACGCACCGCCGGATCTTGCGCAGCGCGGCGCGGTCTTTTCGGGCAAGCTCGCGCCGGAGATTTCCGCGCATCCGCTGGCCCTGCGTCTGTACGAAGCGGTCGCGCCGTACGGACTGAGTCCATCCGACGTGACCTCGGTTGTCTCCGGCCCGCACGCCAAGGATTCGGCGCACTTCGACGGCCGAGCAATTGACATTGGCTCTGTCGGTGGGCAAGCCGTTGGCGCGAATCCGCACACGCTCAATTTTCTCATGCTCGCTATCGAGCACGGGAATCTCCAGCGGGTCGGTTCGACGCGCGACATCATCGACAACCCGCAGATTCGTACGCTGGCTGCGCAGCACAACGTCGATCTATTCGAGGATGTTGGTACGGGACCGCATCTGCACTTCCAAGTCGCACCGACGACCGCAACACCGACGCCCAAGCAAACCGCGAACGTCGCGACTGTTCGTAAGACGCAGGATGATGCGGTTTCTGCGACGATGAAACGCGCGCTGGCTGCGCTGCACGGCATCGGCGCCGAGGTGCTCTCGCATAGTTCAGTCGGTGCCGAAGCGATGCGCGGCCCGACGCCCGCACCGAGCGCTGTACCTACTGGCCGTCCGACACTGCCCAGCATCATGCTCGGCCGGTCCGGCGGCGGTGACCCGTTCGGCGCGCGCCCCGGCGGCGATCCGGCCAGTACGCGCGACCTGCTCGAACGTGCAACGAATAAGTCCCGCACAGCGCGCTCGCTCCAGGTCGTCGGCGAACTCGGCGATGCGTTCACCTACGCGCCTGCGAACGCAGCACTGCGCGATTTGAGCGGCGATCACAAGGGCGGCCTGTACGACTACGCGCACACGCTGTTCGATCCGAACACCGACGCAGGTAAAAGCCTCGATGAGACGGCGGCGAAGTTCGGCTTCAACGCGCCCGACGACATCAAGTATTGGGCCAACCAACCCGGCATGCGCAGCCGCATCCTCGCTGCGCATCCGACCACACCGCAAGGCATGGCGCTGCAAGTTGCGCTCGGCATGCACGCGGACCTCGCGCGCTACAAGCCCAACCATCCGTACCTCACCGGAGCCGAAACGTTCGTTGGCGAGGCCGTCAATCCGGCCTATATGGCCGCAGGCGCTGCTGGGGGCGCTCTTGCGCGCGGCGCGTCGGGGCTCGGTGACGCGGCGCGCGTCGGAAAGTTCGGCGCGACGACGCAGAAACTCGCGATCCTCGCCTCGAAAGCACCGCTCGCCGGCAACCGCTTCACGCGCATGGGCGACGCGGGCGGGGTGGCCTGGGAGCACGCGCACGCGAGTCTCGCGCGCGATATGGGCAACGCGCCGCACATTGCCCAAGATATGGCGACTTCGGCCGACACGTTCGGCGGCGCACCGATCGGCGATCAAGTCGAAATCGTTCACGCAATCGAGAGTCCGGCCGGGCCGCAGGCGCATCCCGGCGCCCAGCGCGTCGTCGGCGGCCGAACGATCGCCGACCGTGCGACGACGATCAGCCAAGCGATCTCCGACACCGAGAACGAGCTGCGCCGCGTCGATCCCGAAATGGCGTCCAAGTTGCTGTCCGAGCCGTACTTCCCGCACGGCGGCGCGTGGGATCTGCCGAACTCTGCAGCGTCCGATCCGTGGGGGAACCCGTCGGTCGGCCGCGGCGCGCAGGGTTCGGCGACGAGCGGCGTCGTACCGACCGGCCGCATTCACGACACGCTCGAGGCGGGTCAAGCGGCGGGACTGCAACTCGATCCCGACTGGACGCCCTCGGGGGCGCTTGCAATGCACGAAGCAAAGCTGCGGCGCTACATCGATCTCGCTGACTGGGTCGATTCGTTCGGCGCGCAGAAAACGGCGAGCGGCAAGCCCGGGCTGTTCGACATCGAGTACCTCTTTCCGATGCCCGGCGGCAACGTTGCGAGCGTCGGCAGCGGGCGCGCGGGCTACGAGCGCGCGATGACGATGGCGCAGCAGTACGGCGAAAACCGGGCGCTGACCGAAGCGACCGCTAAGGGCGCGGGCCAGGGGTGGACGCAAGAGCAGATCGACTCGTGGGCACACGAGCACGCATCGCACTACAAAGACGTTGCGGTCGATGAGATGCGCAAGGTCTTTCGCGGCCGACACCCCGACCACGACTTCGACTCTGCCGAATCGCTCGGTATGCCGATGCTCAAGGGCCGCGCGCTGCACAACGCTGCGGTCAATGCTGCGATCGACAGCCACCCGACGCTCTCCAAACTCCAGCGCGGCGAGAGCCCGGGGGGCGAACGGTTCGCGGTGCATACGCAAGACGAAGGTCCGACCGATCCGTTCCATACGTGGCTCGATAATCTCAACTCGACGGTCCGTCAGGGCATCCTTGCGAACGTCGGCTATCACCCCGCGTTCAACCTCATTCCGCTCGCGCTCAACGAGGGTGTCAATCCGGCAATGCTCGCACGCGCCGTCGCGCTCGATCGCAACGGAACGATGATTCCCAAAGCCTGGATCGACCGCGCGCAGAAGTACAACGCGGGCGCACCCAAGTTCGGCACCAGCTTGACGCTCGATCCGCACCTGCGCGCAAAGTTGCTCACCGTGCCGTACCAGGGCCTCGCGCCGCACGAAATGCTCCAGAAGGCGCTGATCTCGGCTTCGAAATGGAACCAGGACGTGACGTTCGGCTATTTCGAGGACCGCATCGCCGCCGTCACGTTCCGGCACTTCGAGCAAAAGGGCCTCACGCCCGAAGCCGCTGCACGCCAAACGCGCAAGGTGCTCGGTGACTATGAGAACATGACCTCGGCCGAGCGTCACGCGGGCCTGCGCAACTGGTCGTACTTCTACACCTGGATGCGCGGCCAGCTTCGGTACTTCGGCGGTCAGGCGCTAACTAAGCCACAGTCGATCATGGCGCCGCAGCGCGGCGTACAAAGCGCGAACCAAATGCAGGGCGACGAAGGTTCGGTGTCCGGCGGCGCGCTCTCGATGCGTAAGCTCTGGGGCACCGACGCGAAGGGCAACCCGCGCTATCTCTCGCTGCCGTTTCCGCAGCTTCGTTATGGTGCCGATGTTGTACGGCTGGGCTCGGCGATGAGCGGCGATCCGACTGAAGCTGCCAAGACCGCGACGAGCCTGTTCCTGAACCATCTGCCACCGCTCGCCGGTCTTGCGTTCGGTGCTGGGCTCACCGCCGTTCTGCCGGCGGACGTACCGAAGGGCTACAACGCGCAGCTCTGGGACAAGGACGCGCCTTCACCTGCCGCGATGTGGAGTCAGGCGGCAACGAAGCTCGCTGATCGCTATTCGCCCGGTATCGTGCGCGCACCGATCGAAGCGGTGCAGCAGCACGATCCTACCTTGGCCCTAGGCGCTGTGGGGCCGTCGGTGTACTCGTCACCGAACTCCGGCGGTGCATCAAAGCAAGCGTACGCGGTCGCGCAGGACCTGCGGGCGGCGCTCCGTCGCGCGAAGAACGACGCGAACCATCCGATGGAAAATCATCTCTACGATTTGATCTTGCGCGTGAACGACGGCGATCCGCTCGCGGTGCAGCAGGCAGCGCGCGAACTGCGTGAGATGCAGCGCAGCCAGCGCCGCGGATTGCGGCCCCGCACGTAAATGGACTCCGCAACGGCAACGGTCATCTCGGCGTGCGTCGTCACGCTGGTTCCTACGGCCGCGGCGTATTTTTCATCGCGCGCTACGCGCATGGCAGCGGCGAAGGACGCCAAAGCGACCGCCGACAAAATCGACGTGGTTGCGCATACAGCGAGCGATGTTCACTCATTGGTCGACGGTGCTGCTTCCGAAGCGCGCCGGGCAAAGGCAGAGGACACTGCAACGATCAAAGCGCTCACCGACGAACTCGGGGCAATGCGTGCGCAGGTCGCAACGCTGACGAGTATCCTCGTTACGAAAACGAACGACTAAGCGCGCTCGGCCGCGAACGCCTTGCGTACTTCGGCAAGGTCGTAGCGCCACGCGCCGGGGCGCTGTCCGGACTTCGGTAACTGCAACCGCGCTTTGATTCGTCCGTCTTTGCGCATGCGGTCGACCGTCGTGCGATGCACACCGAGTTCTTTTGCCAGCGCCCCGGCGCTAACGAGTTGCGGCGATGTCGGCTGTCCCATACTTCTCCACCATATCGAGCACGGCGTCGACCTGCCGCAGGTTGTTCACGACGAACGCGATGCACCCGGCTTCCCGGATGCGCGCGATGTGACGCTGCTGCGCAGGCTCGGCGAACCGATCGTTGCGCCGGCACAGCGGCCCGGGGTCGAGCGGTCCTTCGGGGTGCTTGAGTTCGAAGGCGACGAAGAACCCGCGAAAGCCGCATAGGAGGTCGGGGACCCCCGCTCGAGCGAGCGGAGATCCCCACTGGTTGACCACGTAGCCGCCGCGCGATCGGATGTGCGCGATGGCCTTGGTCTGAAACGCACCCTCCGCCATCGGCTACTGCTGCCGAAAGAGCCCGGACACGTCAGCGTAGGCCGTCGGCGGCGCTCCGGCCGGTTGCGGCTGGTACTGCTGGAACGGCTGCTGCGCGTGCTCAACGGCAGCGCCCCCGGCGGGCGGAGCGTACGGCGATGGCTGCGGGGGTCCGGGCGCCATCATCGGCGCGGGTGGAGCGCCGTATTGCGGAGCCTGTGGGACGTTCGCGGCCGGTTGACCCTGTCCAGGTCCGGTCGGGCTCGTCGGAACGCCCACAGCGGCCGGAGGAGGCCATCCTGACGGTGCTCCGGCGGGTGCCGACGGCGCGACGGGCGGTGCGTACTGCTGCGGCGGTGCTGCCGTCGGCGCGGGGCCGGGACCGAATGCGACCGGGTTGCCGTCGGGACCGAGCTGGACCGGACCGACGATCTTGGTGTTCGTGTACTCACCGTTCGCCGTCACGCGGATTTGGAACGCGCGGTTGACCAGCGCCGGAGCGAAGGTCCCCGCGTACCGCGCTGCGTCAGGCGGCCCCGGATCGAAGTTCGGATCGACGCCGGCCGCGATGAGGTCTTGGAACAGCCGCCAGAGCGCCTGCGGCAAGAGCGAGTACCACCACGCGTGCTGCTGCCCTTGCGCGGCGCCGAGCAGGTGCGTTGTGATCTTGAGCTGCGGGTTGCCGTCCTTGGACGTTGCGGGTTCGAGCGCGGTCACGCGCGCCATGTAGTCGCCGGGATTCGCTCCGCGCTGACCGGCGTGATCGCCGAGCCGAAAACTCTGTCCGGTCGACGGCGGGCCTGGGGGTGGATACATCGTGATCTCCTGTTACTCTGGCATCGTGCATGCGAGCACGGTCTTGCCGACCTTCGGAAAGCCGTAGACCGTCATCGCTTTAGGAAGAAAACCGATCGCCGTCGCGAGCTTGGCGAGCGTCGGATCGGGGATATACTGCGGCAGCGTGCCGGTCACGGTCGGGGTCAGCCGCACGCCCGTGTAGGCGTTGGCGGTGTTTTCGAGTTGCAGCACGCGCGTGTTGGCAGGCCAGTTGGCTCCGGCGAGCGCAAACGGCGTCGGGCTCTTATAGATGCGCATGACGAGATCGGAGTACGCCATGACCATCTTGAGGATCTTCGGTGTGAGCGCTGGCATGTGCCGATCGACCTCCACTTCGGCGGTCGGATCGTCACGCTCGGTTTCGTGCGCAAGGAAGATCGAGGGCTGCGGCAGGTTGCGCACGCCGCTCATGAGCTGGCCGATGCCAAAGTTGACGATGTTCCACACGTCTTGATTCGTGCGCATCTTCTTGCGCTGGCTCCACCACGTTTGCCCCTGATCGGGTCGGATGTTCTCGGGATCGAGCGTCACGTCCCGAACGTAGCGGTCGACGAGCGTGGTGAGCGTGTCGAGCACGACCACGTCGCACTTGATCCGGCCGTAGTAGAGCGCCCAATAGATTTGCTCGGCCTTCTCATAGGTCGAGCCGTCGTAGGACACGACTTTGCCGGACTCGATGAGATCGGCGATGCTACCGCGACCGCCCTCGGTGTCGATGTGTGCAACGATCATGCGGCAACACTCCCCTTTCGTTTATGATAGACAAAATCGCCCACAGCCTCGTCTCGTGCTGCTGTCGATTCACCATAATTATCGGCCTTACGCCACGGCCCGCGCGTCGAGCACGAGCAGACGAAGCGGTATTTCGCACGCCAGGACGAGAACTCACCGGAACGCTCGACGGTGTGCAGTTCGTGCGTCACCGCGCGAACGGGCTTCCCGAGGGCGGAATGTAAATCTTCGGCTTTTCGAGCAACGGATCGCGCGTGAAGGCCATCGTGACCAGCGGTGCGTCGTCGGCGATCTTGCGACCGTCGAGTTCAGCCGTACAGATCGCAAAGTACGGACACCCCGAGCACGCCATGCCGCCCATCTTGACAATCCGGCGCGGCCAGATACCGGCGTTCCCCTCGAACTGCAACGCGAGCGCGATCTGTACGAGGTTCAACTGGAACGAATTGTGCTGCGCTTCGGAGAACGAGAGCCATTCCCGGCGCAGATAGCGTTCGGGACGCTGCATGTTCGCCAGCGTGTCCGCGTTGCGCTTGCGGCCGGTGTCGGTCGTGAGCGGCCGGCGGCCAAAGCCCGGCGGCACCTCGCGCGCGATCATGTTATAGCACACGATCGGGTCTTCTTCGTAGTACGCCCGCACGGCTAACGGATACTCGCGCACCTGAAAATCGAGTGCGAGGAACTCAACGGACTGCTCGACATCGCCGGTCGTTTTGTGATCGACCACGACGAGCTTGCCGTTCTTGCGCGCGATCATATCGAGCGTCGAACGGATGCGCAGCACGGGCTGACCGTTGTAGCCGATGACCAAGAAAATCGGGTCCTCGACCTTAACGATCTCGTCCCACTCGTCTTTGCTGGCCGTCTGTTGGTAGTAGTAGTCCCAGCAGTCGTGCATCGTCTCGCGCTGCTCTTGCGAGAGCGTGATCTCCGAATCGCCGTGGTACTGGTTCTCGACCTTGGTCGTGTTGTCGATGATCCAATGCACGTTGACGTTGGCCGATGCTTCGGTGAGGCCGCTCTGGATGCTGCGGTAGTACTCCTGCGCGGCGCGATGAAAGAGCGTGCCCCAGATCATCGCATCGGACGCGCCGACGGGCACCAGACCGCGCACATAGCGGTACATGTACCGCCGATCGCAGCGGCTCCAGGTGTCAAGTTGGCTCATCGACGTATCGAGAACCGGGAACGTCGCGAATGCAGACGGGTCGATCATAAACGGTCTTTTCTCCTGCTACTGTTGCGCCTGTTGCACTATACCACGATCAGCGGTTTTTGGTCAAGCAGCGATCCTCGATGCCACGCAGCTCGGGCACGCGGTTCGCGGCATCCAGATCCCGTGTTCGCACAGCCGGTCATCGTCGGTCCACGCCGTTCCGGCGCTCACGTCGACCTTCAGCGGTACGTCGAACTCCAGGTTGAACTCCGAGCGCAGCACCTGCGGCACGCCGTGTTCGAGCAGATACCGGACCTGCGTCGATGCGTGGCGCACCGCGTTCTCATCGTCGTCGACATAGATCAAGTACGCGTCGTGCTGGAACGACCGTACATCGAGTCCGGCGCCCCCCAGCAGCACCAGGCCAATAGCGGCGAGGTGCCACGCAAAGCACTGGTTTACAAAGTTGATCGCAACGCGGTACGCCTCGGTCTTCACACTCCGGTTATCGGCAAAGACGTTGGGAAGCCGCCGCAGCGTACCGAGCGGGCTGCGGACTTGCCCCGTCTTGTCGAGTTCGGTCATGATCCGTTCGTAGCCCGCCGGCAGTGCGCTCCAGCGGAAGAAGAACGCGTCGCGCTCGCGCCGGGCGTCCTCGCGCGACTTGACGATGTCGTAATCTTCGAGCTGCTTACGGATATACATATCTTCCTCGCCGCCGTACAGGAACAAAAAGTTCGCGCGCTTGGCGTCGGTGCGTTCCTTAGACGACACCAGATGCGGCGGCTTACCGGTGATCGAGGCGGCCAAGAGGCGATGCGGGTCCTCGCCGCGCTCGAAAGCCGCGCGCAGGTTCGGCTCGTCGAAGACATATCGACTGGCCCCGGTGCGCAGTTCGAGTTGCGAGAAATCCGCTGCCAGCACGACCTTGCCCGGCGGTGCTCCGATGATCCGGCGCACGCGCTTATTGCGCGGGATGTTCTGAGCGTTGGGGTCGAAGCTCGCCGTGCGCCCGGAGTCCGTGTTCACCATTGAGTACGACGAATAGATCATGCTCTGCCAGTCGGCGAGCCGTGCGAACTTGGTCGAATAGGTGTTCACGATCCGCAGGGCCTTGCGGTACAGCAGGATCGCGTTGAGCAGATCGGGCGCCGCACCGAGTTCGCGCAGCGTCTTGAGCGCCTCGACGTTGGTCGACGCCGTACCCGAGGCCGTCCAGTTGACCGGCGGCAGGCCCAGGCGCTTGAACAGCAGTTCGCCGACCTGCGTCGGCGATCGGGGATTGAAGTCGGGCAGGCCCTGTGCGCCGGCAATAGCGTTGATCGTCGCAAGATGCCGTTCGGCTTGCGCGGTAAACTCTGCGCTGGCTTCGTCGCAGTTCGCACGGTTAACGTATAGGCCGCGCTGCTCCATATCGGCGAGCGCCCGGCTCGCGGGCAGCAGCAGGCGGTCGTAGACGCGCCAGAGCGCGCCCGCAAACGGTGTTCCGGCGCCGTCCTCTTTGAGCTTGCGTTCGAGCACCGTGAACAGTTCGCGGGTGTAGCGCGTGTCGCGGGCGTTGTACTCCGCGGCCTTGTCCCAGGGGATCTTCGCAGCATCCCGCCAGTTCCACACGACATCGCGCTTCCAGGGCTCGACGCCGAGTTCGGCTGCGCACAACGATTCGAGGTTCAGGCGCTTAGCGGCGCCCCATTCTTCGTGCAGCAGAAAGCCCATGAGCATCGTGTCGTCGCAGCGCACGTTTCCGCCAAACAGCGCCCGGCCGATCACGCGGTCGAAGCGGCTCGCGTTGTGCCCGACCACGCGCACGCCGCGCTGCGCTGCGTTGTCGAGTTGCCATGCCGCGATGCCGACGGACTCACCGCCGAAGACTTTGACCGGACCCGCGCCTACGTCGATCGCGCACAGGTACGCCGCCAGGAACGGATCGCGAGGCTCGCGCGCGTTGGTTTCGTAGTCGAACGCCCACACTGGCCCGGTCAGACCTTGGGCGTCCGTTGCGTACGTCCACTCCAGCGGCACGGCCGAGAACGAGCCGTCGAGCGTGCGGCGCAGGAACGTTAGGTCTTCGCGGATTTGGTCGGCGAAATGCGGATAGCGGAGTGCGGCGGCAGGATGTGCGGTGACGACAACGCTGCTGCTGTTGCCAAAGTCAGGGTGAGCAGGAAGGACGGCGCCGCGGTGCTTGCCGACGCCGGAATCTCCGGTGAGAGCGCGCAGTGCGGTGTTCCCCAGAGCGACGATGTACTTGGGTTGAACGGAGCGAAGTTCGTTGACGAGGTACTCACGACAGGCCTTTAGCTCCTTGACGCTTGGATCGCGGTTCTCGGGCGGACGGCAGCGCACCGCATTTGTTACGAACACGTCTTCGCGGCGAAAGCCGTTCTCGCGCAGCAGCGCATCGAGCATCGCGCCCGCACGACCAACGAACGGCACGCCGCGCGAATCCTCGTCGTAGCCGGGCGCCTCGCCGACGAACACGACCTGCGCGTCTTTCGGACCGTTGCCGGCGACACAGACCGTCCGCGCTGTCTTATGTAGTTCGCAGCGCGTACAATCCGGGTTAAGACTTGGCAGTTGCCTTCACCGTACGCTTTTTCGTAAACGGATTCAGGCCCGCGAGCACACGCAGCTTGAAGTTGAGCCACTTGAGCACTTCGCGCTGCCGCGTCTTTTCCGAAGCCGTCTTGGGAATCGAGTCGTTGTACGCAGCGACTTCGTCAATGAGACTGCACGGCAGCGCGAGTTTCGGGTTATCCTCGAAGAACGCACCGATCGCGCAGTGATTGCCGACACCGTCGTCCAGCGTCCCGTAAACCAGCCGGTCGCGCCGACGCACGGAATCCCGAATCATGTAGAGCGCGTCCGCAGGCGCCGGAGTGGGATCGTCGGACGGAACCGTTTTGCGTAACTTGCTCATGCTATTCTTCCTAGCGCCGCGCGCTCAAAGCCGTAGTCCAGCAGCATTTCCGATGCCGTCTGTTTCTTTTTGATCGTTGCGCGCATGAACGCATCGGCGGTGTTCGGCGCTTCGAAATAGGTGTAGGTCAGTCCGCCCGGCTTTGCGTGCGCGTCATCGAAAATCCGCTGCCGGGCCTGGTAGTGTACGTCGGATTTCGGCCCCCAACTCGTCCAGCCGACGTGATCGGCTTCGCGTAGGCTGATCGCGAGGTTCGCGGTGTCCTCCTGCGCGACGAAGACCTGCATTTTGGGCCACGTCAAAAACGGTGTCGCCGAGCGGTCCGAACCCTTGGTGTCCCCGTGCAGCGCGTGAACGATCTCCCGTCCGAAGGCCTTGCGGATTGCGCCGACGAGCCGCTCGCCCTCGGCCCGGTAGTGGTGGAACAGCACGAGCCGCTTGCCGGCGGCCAGCATCGTCTCGACGTACTCGAGCGCGGCGGTGATCTTGCCATCGTGGACCCACTCGACGCCACCCTCGTTGCGCACGAAGCCCGCAGCAAGCTGGTGCAGGATCGTCAGGCGCGAGAGCTGATGCGTTGCGTCGATGTCGATACCAAAGAAGTCCGCGACGGTGTTCTGCACGAGCTCGTCGTAGAGTTCGCGTGCGTTGCGGGTCAGTGGGACCGGCACGATGATGTCGCGCACGGCGGGCATATCGAAGCAGTCGGACTGCCGCACCCGGCTGGCCCGGCTGAAGATGCGAGCGCGCAGGTCATCGACGTTCGTATAACCGTCGATCTTGTCCGGATAGACCACGTTGCGCTTGATATAGTGTTCCTCGAACGAGGCGAGCGTGGTGTTCTTGAGCACGCCGGTCTTGGGGTCGGGGAACCGAAACACGTTGGGCGCGATGATCTTGAACTGTCCGTAGAAGTCTTCGTACGATTCGGGATCGGGCGTGCCGGTCAGGCCGAGCCGAAAACGCGCCCCCTTAGCGAGGGCGAGCGCGGCACGCGAGCACTGCGCCGACGGTGTCTTGTACTCGTGGCTCTCGTCGAGCACGAGCGCTTGCGGCGCCCATTTTCGCAGCGGGCCAGGATGAGCAGAGTCCCCGGTCAGCGCCTTGAGCACCGAACGATTGATGACCAACACGGTCGGTAACGTGTCATCGAGCGCAGCGATCATTGCACGTCGATCGGGAATCAGTCCGTCCGAGAGGTCGATGATGCGAACGTGCGCCGGATCGAACCGGCCGAGTTCGTCGGCTTGCAGCCACACCGGGCACGCGGACTTCGGTGCGACGACGAGCACGCGGCGTACACCAGCACGCGCGATCCAGAGCGCGATTTTGATAACCGCCGGCCGGGTTTTTCCGGTACGAGGGTCCCAGAACTGGAACCACCCCGGCTCGAAGGCGTGCTCGTCGATCTCACGTTGCTGGTGCGCCCATAGGTCCACTTAACCGAGCGCGTCGATTGCGTTTTCGTAGTCCGCCCAGCGAATGCCCATCGCGGCGCACATCATCCGTTCGACGGCGGTCGCGAAGTTGTGCTGACGCTGGTACGGCGCGTCGGGATGATCGCCAGGCTCTGCGTCCGCATCGACGACCGCGCCGCGGAACGTAAATAGTTCGCGCGTTTCACAGTTTTGTCGGATGGGCTCATGCGTTTCGCGCGCAGCTTCGAACGCGATGTCGAATGCGTCGAGGTCTTCTTGTGGGATGCCAGCGCTCGCGCACAGCAGCGCTTCGACGAGTTCGTGCACCGCAACCAGTGCGTTGAATCGCCAATTCCCGGTGTCGGAAACGGTGACGACGAGATCGACCGGTGAGCCGTCGTGCGCGAGCACGGGCTTTGTCTCCCAATCACCGACCGTTGGATAGCGCTGCTGAGCGTGCGGCACGAACCGAACGCGGATGTCGTTGAGCATCGAACTCCTGCTGCGCGAGCGCCGCGCTTGTGGTGCAAGTGTAGCGCGAAAGCCGGGGCTCGTCAACCGTCGTCCGGGTATGGTACGCTAACTCACCGTAATCCCTTTGTTAGCCTAGGAGCCCCCGTGCGCAGTCTCCGAGCAAGAATCAACGGCTCTATTAGTCCCCAAAGCGAGCAGGCACAGAAGGCGGGCTGCATCTGCGCGGGCGGTCCGCGCGTCGTCACGCCTCAGGTCGGTGAACGGCGCCGGCAGCGCTGGTTTTGGTTCGACTCTGAGTGCCCGGTCCACGGCGCAGCATTGCTCGACACGTTCGGAAAAGCCGAGAGCGCGTGACCCTGCCGGTGCTCGATCTGTTCAGCGGCGCCGGTGGCTGGGACCTCGCGGCGCGCGAACTCGGGCTCGATCCGATCGGCGTCGAGAAATGGGAACCAGCGATTAGCACGCGCGGTGCTGCGGGCTTTCGAACGCTGCGCGCTGACGTTGCCGCGCTTGATCCACACAGCGTTGCGCCGTTCGGTGTCGACGGACTAATCGCATCGCCGCCCTGCGCAAAGTTCTCGCTCGCAGGCAAACGCGAAGGACTTGCGCACCCCGAAGGCCGCCTCGTCTACGAGCCGCTGCGCTGGGCACGCGCGTTGCTGCCGCGCTGGTGCGCATGGGAGCAGGTTCCGCCCGTGTTGCCGATCTGGCGCGAGTGCGCAATCGAACTCGAAGCGTTGGGCTACTCGACATGGTGCGGCGTGCTGCGCGCTGAGCAGTACGGAGTACCGCAAACGCGCAAGCGCGCGATCCTTATTGCACGACGCGGTTGGCCGGTTACACCGCCGCAGCCTTCGCATTCGAAATACTATCCGCGCGACCCGATGCGCTACGACAATCACGGCGTGTTACCCTGGATTTCGATGGCGGACGCGCTCGCTTGGGGCTTTGACGAACGTCCGTCACCGACCGTTTCGGGCGGTGGTACGGCAACGGGCGGGGCAGAGGTCTTCGCCAACGCCGCGCGAAGCGCGGCGTTGCTTCACACAAATAGAGATCAACGAGAGAATGGCGCGCGTCTGACGCGCGCCATGACCCTACCCGCCCCAACGTTCACCGGAACGGACGCAGATCGTTGGTATGTACGCACGCGCGGCGACCGGCAAACGCCGGGCGGTAATGTGTTCGATGCGTCAGCGCCCGCATGGGCGCTGACGGAAAAAGCACGATCGTGGACGCGCGAACGTCCTGCAACGACTATCGTCAGCTCCTTCGGAGCTGACGTAGTAGCCGAGCCCGGCTATCGAACGACCGGCGGTGCGTCGCGTCAAGAAAACGGCGTGCGTGTCACGCCGCAAGAAGCCGCGCTCCTACAATCCTTCCCAAGCGATTTCCCCTGGCGAGGCTCGCGTTCAGCGCAGTTCCAGCAAATCGGAAATGCCATTCCTCCGCTCCTCGCTCTCGCAATACTTCGTTCCGTTATCTAAAGCGCAATTTCGCAAGAGGTCCCATGAACTTTATCGAGACGTACTTCTATCGGTACGCCAATCTCGGCTTCTCCACAATTCCGATCAAAACGCGCCGCTACGCATCGACGCCCGGCAAAGACCACGCTGCCGAAGCAAAAGAGCCGCTGGTGTCGTGGAAAAAACACCAAGAGACAGCAGCCACGTACGACATGCTGCGCGATTGGGCACACCGCTGGCCCTCGGCCGGCGTGGGGATCGTCACCGGCGCGATCTCGAATCTCGCAGTGATCGACGACGACCGCTCGACGCGGCCTAATCTTGACGCGGGCCAGAGTAGAACGCTCGATGAGAACGTGCAGCGCGTTTACGACGACTATGTACGCCGGTACGGCTCGCACGAAAAACTGATCGAAGCGTACGCGGCGGCCGACGCGCTGATCGCTGCGCTCGAACAGATCCCGACCGCGGTCGCGCGTACGGCAAAGGGCCGGCACTTCTACTTTCGTCCGCCGATGGGACCGGACCGCGCGCCGCTGGTCGTACCAACCAACGCGCGTTTTCTTCCCGGCCTGGATACGCGCGCCGAAGGCGGCTATGTGCTCGCGCCGCCGAGCCTTCATCCGTCGGGCTGCTCCTACACCTGGGACACGCCGCCCGAAGAAGGGATCGCTGAGCTCCCCGGCTGGGTGTTCGAAGTCGTCACGCGTACGCAGGGCATCGCGAAATACGAGCGCGTGCTCGGTCAGGAACGCTGGCGCGTCGGGATGTTCGGTACGGGTGAGGGCGAGCGCAACGAAACGCTCGCGTCGTACGTCGGCAAGCTCATCGCCGGGGTCGGTGATGAATCGTCGTGGAGCATGTACTGGCCCTCGGTGCAGGCCTGGAACGCGGCGTGTTCGCCCCCGCTGCCGCACGCCGAGCTCGAGACGACCTGGGAATCGATCTGCCGCAAAGAGCGGCTCAAACGGCTCTCGCTGGGCGAACACGAGGTGTTCGTGACGGCCGGCGAGCTCGGGGCCAAGACGCTGCCCGCGCTGGGCTATGCGATCGACAACCTCGTTCACGATGGCCTTACCCAGCTTTTCGGCAAGCCCAAGGCCGGAAAGAGCCTGCTCGCATTGCAGATGGCGCTCGCGGTCGCGTTGGGCCGCCCGCTCTTTCCACGCGATATGCGATCGTTTGCGGCCGGGCACAACGCCGGGTTCTCGACGGTTCAGGGCGACGTGCTGTACCTTGCGCTCGAGGATTCCGAGCGCCGGCTGCGCGCGCGGCTCGAGCAGCTCCTGGGTGCGTTCGCCGACTATCCGGCCAACCTGCACTTCGCGACCCGCTGGGCGCCGCTCTTTGACGGCGGCCTCGCCCGCGTGGCGGATTGGGTGATCCAGCACCCAGCCGCACGCTTGGTCGTTATCGACACCGTAGCGGCGTTCGTTGGTCCCGGCGATCCGAAGAATAGCGGCAAAGGCAACGCCTTCCGAGCGGAATACCGCATGTTCCGCCCGATATGGGAGATGTCCCAGCAGCACAAAATCCCTGTTATCATGGTCGATCATGCCTCTAAAGGCAAAGGAAAGATGGGTTCGACCGATCCGTTTGACGCCGGAGCCGGTACTTTGGGCTCGCAAGCCGCCGTCGATGCGATCATGATTATGGAACACGACGATCGGAAGCCCCAAGCAAGGGTCAGTTTCAAGGGCCGGGACTTAGAACGCGGGTTCATCGACCTAGAGCACGATCGGAACAATCCGATATGGAGGCTCATGCCTCCGAAGCCGGAGGACGATGCGAAGCCGAAGAACGGAAAACACGGCGCTTCGGAAGAAAAACCGCATTTGGAACTCGTTAAGGCTTGATTTTTTCGGTAAATTAGTCTATTTATATTTTACACTATACACTCTCACCATCCTCACGCGCAGGCGCGCTCGCGCGTGCGTACGTACGCGCTCTGAGAGTGATGTAAAATATAAATTGACTAAACGATAAAGAAAGCCAAAGTGCATGTCGTACGGCCGAAATGGTCCTTATCAGTACGTCTACCCGCAACTTCGCAAGAATCCAGAATTGATGCGCTACCTGCAAGCCATCGGGATTAAGAAGGGTCAATCGTTAGCAAGCGTTATCGAAGATTGCTGTGCAGAAGTCTTCGCCCCCGATCTATCGAAGAATGCGCCAGCGGAACAGTTCTTTGTAAGTTCAACGTATCGCGCGGAGCGCAACGTAACCGAGGTCAACGTCCTCATGGCGCGATTGCGGGGTATAAAGAATCAGCGGCGTGCGGCTGGCGAGCGTTGCACGCTCGGGCGACTCATCGAGGAAGCGTGTCTGTTATGGATCGACCGGCGCGTTTGGAAGATCGACCAGTTCGGAGCGGCGAAGTTCGGCGACGGCTTCCTCGCCGAGCGAGCGCGCGTGTTCGCGACGATGCGCGTCGACTATCCCGATTTCGAGTTGCCGTGGCCGAGCGCACCGCCTCCTGCTGGCCTCGAATCGTGGGGGGCTGCTACGGGTGCGCAGCTCGCACGTGCGCTCGAAGCGGAGTTCGTCATCGCGCCGCAATTTGACAACGATTCTCCGTTTCGGGTAGACTAGCGCTGCGAGCACGACGACGAAGCGTGCGGATCTCCTGCGAAACGGAATCCCGCTGGCAGCCGGGTTTGCGCCCCGACCAGCACAACGAAAAGCCCGACGATCACTCGTCGGGCTTTGTCGTTCGTAGTCGACGGGTCCCGATTTTACGCTACGCCGTTGCTCCGGTCGATGCCTTTGGCGATCTCGCGGATTGCCGTGCCGGCGTACCGCAGCCGTGCAAGGCGCGTCTCGCGGTCCATCGCTTCGGGTGCGATCCACTCGAGAATCGCTTCGCCGATCGCGGTCTGCTCGTCGGCGTTGAGCTCGCGCGGACCGCTCGGTGCAACCGGCGCGGGCGTGAGTTCGAGTTCGACCGCTTTGGACTTGATCGCATCGACGCCGTAGCGCCCGGCGGTCTGCTGGTCGAAGATCGGGAAGGCCGCTTCGTGCTGCTCGACCGGTGCAGCGAGCAGGAACCGGGTGAGCGCGACGATGTCGGTCTGGGACCACGACGTGCGCTTGCGCGCCGCCGGAGTGCCCGCTGCCGAAGCGCTAGGGGCCCCAGGAGCCGCGGGAGCGCTCGGAGCGGGTGTCGGTGCCATCGGCGCGGCCGGAGGGCTCTGTGGGGCTGGAATCGGCTGCGGAGCTGCCGCGACCGGCATCGGAGCGACGGGAACCGGCGGCTGCGCGAAAACGGCCGGTGAGGGGGGTGGGGCGGTCGGTGCGGCTGGAGCGACTTCGATGCTGCCGGACACCGGGTGACCGAGCTGCTGGGCGATCGGTACGACGAGCGCGACGTTCGCGTTGCGCCACGCATCGTAGGCGGTCAGGAACGCGGTTTGATTGTCTTCGCTGCCGGCGGTTCCGGCGGAGTACGTTTCGATGAGATGATTGGCGAACGGATCGCCGCCGGTCTGTTGTTCGCGGATCGCCTTTGCAATGATGCGGTCGGCGTGATTCAGTTCGTTCGTTGCTTGCGTAAAATCGAGCACGATTTAGATTGCCTCCGGGAGCGGTGTGAGTGCGATAAGGGCATCGAGGTGAACGAGCGCAGCGTCCCAGAGCGCTCGTGTGAACGTCTTGGATTTCGCGCGTGCGGCGTCGGCGGCGG
>QGNH01000545.1_pt1 | contig 48745 bp, 31 predicted proteins | sample 1735481 | NCBI WGS metagenome assembly QGNH01 (sample SAMN09239004, study PRJNA386568) | Viral metagenome, whole genome shotgun sequencing project.
GTGTAGAACATATATCATATTTGTATACCTTAGCGTCATCTTAATACCCTGAAAGATGATAATAAGTTTACCAAGCGGAAGATGTGCCGAGATGAGTGTTGAACAGTACCTGTCTATGACTCTCGAAGATCTATCTGACATAGAAGCATATGGTTACGGTGAAGAAATTTACGATCCGTTTCACGCCTCTGTACTCACATTCGGAGAATTAAAAAGCCCAAAGTCCTTTAATGAGCCTGAAGAATCGGAAGATTCAGAGGAATTATTAGAGGATTTGTTGTCTATAACTGAAGAGGTTAAACGCGCCGATAAAGAATTTATCTGCGAAGACGAGGCTTAATCACCTTCTTATATCCTGATGCTGCCTGGCCGCCAACTGGTAATTACTAAACCCATCTCATGCAAAAAACAAAGATCAAACCCGTCTCCAAGAAAAGGCAGACACTTAACAGAATGTACACCATTCTGAGAAAGGCTTTCTTCTTGGAACCAAAGAACCAGTATTGTCATGCTCATCTCTCAGGATGCACAGGAAACAGGCAAGAATATTTAACGGTGCACCATAAGAAAGGACGAGGAAAATACTTCCTTGATGTTTCGACATGGTTATCAGCATGTTTTAACTGTCATCAATGGATCGAGACGCATCCAGAAGAAGCTAAAGAACTTGGACTCAGTGAGTCAAGATTATCATAATCACTAACTAACATTAACACTCATGACTGTTTTTAAAGGTTATTACTGTTTTGGAGCAGCCTCGCAACAAGCGGCTGACTCACAACAAGGACTCTGTATCTGGATGCAAGGGCCTCCTAGCAGAACACGAAAGTATTTTATGAAGCTGTTATTCGACGCTTACTGGATATACCGTGAAAAGATCAAAGACACCTCAAAAAAGAAAACCACACCTAATTATGACAAATCGTGAAGAAATTATCAATAAAGCTCTATCTATTATCCTGCCCTTAAAACGCAGTGGAATAGGTTTGGCGATGGGAATCGGGAAGACCTTCATAGGACTTAAACACATGGAGAACCGGTACAACAAAGGCAAACGAAAGTTCCTTGTAGTTGCACCTAAACTCTCTATCATCGAGACCTGGAAGAGTGAAGCCGTAAAATTCCACATGGAGTATCTTATCGGACATGTCAACTTTACTACCTATCTGAGTCTGAACAAACAGTCAACAGATTATGATGTAGTTTATCTTGACGAGTGTCACAGCCTTACATATGGTCATGAACTCTGGTTAGGTATGTTCGGGGGAGAAATACTGGGATTAACAGGTACACCCCCAAAGCGTGATGACACAGAAAAAGGCAAAATGATAAGCATGTTCTGTCCTATCGTATATACCTACGTGGTAGACCAGGCAGTTGACAGCAAGATTCTGAATAACTACAAAATCATTGTCCATGCTCTGCCACTGGGTCAACAGAACACATACCTGATCAAAACCAAGACGAGAAACTTCATGACCAGTGAACAGAAATCATACAAGTACTGGACCGACATGGTGGAAGCCGCAGGATCTAAAAAAGAGGAGATGTTTCAACGTATCAAACGCATGATGCATATGAAAGCCTTTCCTTCTAAGCTGAAATATGCTTTGACTCTTGCAGGGGAAACCACAGACAAAGTACTCATCTTTTGTAACACTCAGGAACAAGCCGAACAAGCATGTAAGTTTTCTGTCCATAGTAAGAACCCGGACAGTAAAGCAAACCTTAAGATGTTCGAGTCAGGTGCTATCAGAAGACTATCTTGCGTACAACAGCTTAATGAAGGAGTAAACATCCCTAACCTGAAAGAGTGTATCGTTTTACATTCTTATGCCAATGAACGTAACTTCTCTCAGCGATTTGGCAGGATGCTCAGACTAAATCCTGATGACACAGCGACCATACATATTTTAATGTATACAGGTACTGTGGACGAACAATGGGTAATGAAAGCCTTGGAGGAATTTGACAGTTCTAAAATATCGTACAATGTCTAGTGGAACAATAATGCTAAAATTCGAGGGCGACACCCTTGTCCCTGTTAATAACAAGGATGTCGTTCTCTTTAATCAGCTACGAAAAGCTGTAGGTGATGGGACTATGATCGGGTACTTAGATGAAGCAGACAGTGAAGATCATCGCAACTACCTGGCAAAAGTGCATAAATCAATAAGAGTATTGTCTTTTCATACGGGTTTTACTTTTGAGGAGATGAAGAGTGTCATTAAAAAACGTTCTGGTCTGTATATGACATCTAAATTAGGCATCGAGTATAAAAGTTTTGCTTATTGTACTAAAGAAGAATTAATGTTGGCAATACAAGCTTGTGTGGATCTTTCTATTGATGTTGATGTTACGATTTACTGATCAGCCGGGACAATATAGCCTTCTTGTTTGGCTAATTCCTCAAACTCTTTTAGAAAGATAAGCATTGTTTCATAATGAGATACCCAAGGATCAGTGATGGTATCAGTCTCGATTTGTTTGTTAATGAGCTTCATCTTTTCAAGATCAAGTTCACCGTTTTCGAATGAACAATTTGTGATAAGAAGGTACTCGGCTGTGTCAGCGATTCGAATCTGAAAAGCCGTACAGACTTTCATGGATACGATTGCAGTTGGCACGATGGTTTCAATGCTAGGATTTGGTGTCATCGTTTAGTTTAGCTTATGTCTACAATTAAAGTAGTGCGTAAAGATATAAACTTTCAAACATATTATAGGAATTTTTATGAAAAAGAATAATTATGCTGATACAGCCGAAAAACTGCAAGTATTTTTCAAGCAATCTGGTTGGTTTGATGTCTTTAAAACGTTCTTACTTAGTGAAGATTTTGTAAAGATCATTGTACAACTCAGTGACAATGTAGACGATGGTTTGCGTTTTACTCCGACACTAAAACAAGTCTTTAATGCATTCATAAAATGTAAATATGACACGTTAAAAGTAGTGATAATCGGTAAATATCCGTATGAAAGCATTGGGATAGCCGATGGCATGGCATATTCATGTTCAAATACAGGTAAACCTGTACTTGTTTTACGCAATATCCTGAATGCTGTATCAAAGACGGTGTATCCCAAAGAAACCAGACAAAAAAATCCAAATCCTGACCTATCACGATGGGCCGAACAGGGAGTCTTGTTACTCAATTTGAGTCTTACTACAGGTATCGACAAGAGAAATAACCATGAAAAGATATGGCAGCCTTTCACAGCGTTTGTGATAGACACTTTAAGTAAAAAGAACCCCGATCTGGTCTGGATATTACTCGGTAACACCTGTGAAATTAAAGACCTTATAAGTGGAGACGATCTCACGATTTTGAGTGGCAACTCTTTGGGAACTCCGATGAACTTTTCGAATTGGGACTGTCACGATATTTTTAATCGAGCCAATGTTCAACTTCTAAAAATAAATAAAGAATCTATTGTTTGGTGATAGTGTTCTACACTATCTTTGTAAGCTCTACATTTTAAAACTATGGCTAAACCTGCTAATCTCGGAATTAAACATGTCAGCAGAACTTATGATGAAACACTGGATTTCATCAAAAAGCGTGCCTCGGGTGAAGAAAGATCGATATTAACTCCATGGGCCAGCATGAACGATGGCTTATTGGATGGTATCCCCTGGAACAGCGTGACGGTAATTGGAGCGAGACCGGGTACAGGCAAGACACTTATAGCAAGTCTCATCACAAGAAATTCTTTTGCCTTAAATCCTACTCAGGACTTTGTGGTGTTGGACTTTCAATATGAAATGCTTGCTCGTAACAGTGCCTTAAGGGACCTGGGACGATACTCCGGAAAGAGTATGCGTCAACTTAACTCATGCAGGAGAGACGGTATCATGACCGCTAAAGATATAGCAGAGGCAGAGGCATTTTTTAACATGAAACGAACACATCCTATATATGTCAAAGAAGAACCATGTACGGTAGCGCGGATGGCAGAGATCCTTCCAGAGTTCTGTGATGATCCTCGTATTAAAGGAAAACGTGTGATCGTGACTTTGGATCATACCTTACTTGTGAAACAAGATTCCAAGACAGAGAACTCGTCCAACGAGACATTGTATCATCTAGGTGCCTTCCTCTCTACTGCGAAGAGACAACTACCTGTTACATTTATCATCCTGTCTCAACTCAAGCAAGAGGTAGATGGAGTAGAACGTACTCGTATTCCTTTAAACCACTATCCTGTCATGCGAGACATACTCGGTGCCGACTCTATTACGCAGAATGCAGATACCGTCATCATCATGAATCGTCCTGCAAAGAATCAGATCTGGAAATACGGGCCCAAAGAATTTAATATTGTCGATGACAAAGTCATGGCAGTACATATCGTCAAGGGACGTGACGGAGGAGAGTCAATGTTTTGGCTCAAAGCCGATTTTGAACATATGAATATCTTGGACATGCCTCATTCTGAGATTCCATTGCCCACATCATCCGCTGCTCCCGCATATTCGGGTGCAACTTATAAAAAATAAATCATGTCAGAACCTACCAGTTATGTAAAAATTTCAACAGAAGAACGTAACCGAAAGATTGCCGAGATCAAGGCTTTCTGGAAGACTACACTAGCTGCTACTCCTTTTAAGGAGGCTGCTCCAATACCTAAACAGATGTACTACAACTCATCTGACCCCGACAGTAGGGGAATATACTGTTTTAAGAATGAACTTTCTGCCGGTGATATCCTGATAGAAGTGGTGAATGCTGACTTTGTACCTATCGAAACAAAACGTTGTATACATATCCTCAAGCAAAACCCTGATTTTCTCACAGAGTATGTCGCTACAGGGAGTTATGACAGTTATGTCGTTCCGCTATCAAAGTTAACCTTGCTGATCACCGCGAGAGAACCTGAGTCTACACCAGAAGTCAAAGCCAACCTGGCAACACTTTCTGAGAGTCTTCCTGTGAGTAAGATGTTTGGCGATAATCCGGACTGCAATTTTGCAGACATCACGGCCCGCGACCTGTTTGCTATCCTACACCAAAAACCTGTCTCTAACAAAGACTGGATCAACGAAATGGTTAAATAATAAACTATGAGTGACACACTTGTTGCCCCTGCTCCAGCATTAGCTGTTGCACCCGGTATTATGTTACCGATGGATGCCTTACCCGCTCTGTCACAAAACCCGAAGACATTGGTACTGTTTTCCAAACCAAAGATTGGGAAGACCACCTTGTTATCAAAACTAGGAGGTTGTCTACTTTTGGATTTAGAAGACGGTAGTGATTATGTCTCGGCTGTAAAAATCAAAGCCACTACCTATACTGCTATGATGCAGATAGTAAAGAAAATCAACGAGGCCGGTAACCCTTACAAGTACCTTGCTGTCGATACCATCACGGCCCTGGAGGAGATAGTCATTCCATATGCCGAATACCTCTATCAACAGACTCCTATGGGAACCAAGTGGTTTACAGAAACCAAGCTGAAGTACAAGAGCATCTTAAACCTACCTAATGGGGGCGGATACTTATATTTAAGACTGGCATTTGAAGCTGCTATCAAAGCATTACACTCGGCTGCTCCCGTACTGATCCTGATGGGTCACTTAAAAGACACGATACTGGATAAAAACGGTAGCGATTTCACCTCATCAGATTTAGATCTTACAGGTAAACTTAAACGCATGGTGACTTCTTCGGCAGATGCTATCGGATATATCTACCGTGTTAAGAACAAAAACATGATCACATTCGCTTCTACTGATGAGGTAGCCTGTGGCGCAAGACCAGCACATTTACGTAATCAAACTTTTCCTATCTCAGAGTTTAATGACGAAACCGGAGTATATACTTCACATTGGGATAAAATCTTTATTTAATCACTTCTAAAACAATCATCATGTCATTCAGTGTAGAAAATTACGACGAGAATAAATTTGGTGGACTCTCAGCATTTTTGGATCCAGGTCAGCACACAGTACGTCTTCTGGACTTAGTCCTGGAAGAAGCTCCTTATAAAACCAAAGAGGGAGGTCCTGTTTTCTTCTTACGTCTCACCGTAGAAGGAGAGAAACAAGATCCCGATTTCAAAGGCTGGCTGATCGATACCGAAAATCCTGATCTCGGTGCTTACGAAGGACAGATCGGAACCCTTAACCACGGTCCTTTCGGCTTCTCTCAGTATAAGGAGTTTTCATGGGAAGAACAAGTATTTAACTGGGTATGTGACTTCGCTAACCACGTAGGCAAACTGGAACAGATCCGCAAGATCAAAGAGGAAGACATCTATTCCTTTATTCAGAAGGTTAAACTTGTCTTATGTGATCCTTCTGTATGGTTTTTACTGACTATTGCAGGTCAGGAATATACCAACAAGAAAGGTTTCTCTACTTATCGTCTGTTTATCCCCAAGGATCACACCAAGAAATACAGACGTGCCTTTGCTTCTCTGGAACTCTCTTCAGAACTTCTTGAGAAGAAGTTTTTGTTCTATGATGCCAAGGTACATCTTGTTCCAGAGAGGAACAAAGAAGCAGCCCCTACTGTCAATGAATTCTCTGGTGCCAATGAAGGACCTACTGAGAACTTTGAGGAAGCAATGGCAACTGTTGAAGTCGCTAATGCTTTACCAGAGACGTTTGATTTCTAAATAGTAATAAGACCCGGTATGAGGCTTACTTATACCGGGTCTTTTAATTTCTTCAGGCTTATGTTTCAGGTCGATAGTTATATTGGAGGGATCAAAGACGTTCCCAGTAATTGGATATTCGAATTCTATTTAAAACTCCCGCAACCTCTCATGGGCCATCGCACCATGATACGTAGCGTGTTTAACTCGACGGATAACGATCCCTCGATGTCCATCTATTTCAGTGATCCACAGAAAAAATACCGGTTCAAAGATTTTTCGACAGGTAAAAGTGGTGACGCAATAGATTTAATGAATTTCCTCTGGAGTGAAAACACTTCAGGCACTTACGCCAAAATTCTCAAAGATTACCGAGAGTATATACAGAATGGTGGTACAATCAACTATACAGGTTCGGCTATCAAAAACTGGAAACTCAGATCCTTCAAACTAAGAACCTGGAACACGCTTGATAGAGATTATTGGTCACCTTTTGGAATAGGATCAAAACTCCTCAATCTCTATAACGTGAAGCCTCTGGAGTCTTATACGATGGAGTCCACACTGGAAGGATCAGACGAGTGTTTCGAGATCTTTGATCAGAACATGTACAGCTTTTTCACTGGTGACAAACCCTATAAGATATATCGTCCACTTTGTAAAGAACACAAGTTTATCAAGATAGCCGGAATACGGTATATTCAAGGCACCGATCAATTATACAGAAATGATACTTTACTTATCAACTCTGCCATCAAAGACATTATGAGTACCCGATCACTGGGACTCAGGGCTGACTTCGTTGCTCCCGATAGTGAGAATAGTATCTTCTCAAAGACCGTCATTGCGGGATATAAGAAGAAGTACAAGAGCATCGCCTGTCTACTGGACAGCGATGAAGCCGGAGTAAGAGCAATGAAGAGATACCAGGAAGAGTTCAACATACCTTTCATCTATCTACCTATGTCCAAAGATATCAGTGATGCTGTAAAGTATCATGGTAAGAATAAAGTACTCTATGACCTATTGCCAAAGTTGACTACGGCCATAGAGAAATACCAAGAATCACATTTAGAACACAGTGTCGATTGAGTTCTACATTTAACGTATATTTGTAGACCTTAAACAACATTTTATGCTAATCTTCATTCCAGGGAACGTACCTTCTTCTAAAAACAGTCGTCGTAACTTCGGCCACGTCTCTTTGCCCTCAGAGCTTACAGAGAAATGGCGAGAGAATACCGCATGTTTTTGGAACAAATTCCGATCACACTTCATAAAAGAGTGCCAAGGTAAACAGTTTCCTCTCATCGTAGGCATTCACTTCGTCCGTAAGTCTAAACACAAATGGGATTTTATCAATCCCTGTCAGACGATACAAGATGAAATGATGCACAAAGAATGGATAGATGATGATAATACCTCAATCATGTATCCTGTCCCCTTAAAGATCGACAATCTACTTTGGTCTTACGATTCCAAAAATCCGGGTGTCTACATCCGTGTCTTAAATAACATTTCAGAAGCATCACTTTCATTCTCTAAATAAACAACCATGTCCATGCCTTTTTGTGATATGTCTGCTTCTCAGAAGTTGATATTAGAAGATCAGTTCTTCGATAAACGTATCGTTCTAAGTCAGAGCGCACTAAACAAACTACTCTTCTGTCCGCAGAGTTATTACAACTACTATATCCTGCAGCAGAAAGAGACAGAGAGTAGTAAATATGCCGTAGAGGGTAAGATGATGCATTGTCTTTTACTTAACCCCGAGGTATTTCATGATGAGTTCGTCATCTCCCCAACAGCATTACCGAGCGAGAAACTTGTTGCAGCCCTGTTTACCCTGTTCACCACTTGTCAGATCGACAGTGACGCCACAGGAAACCCTCTTACCTTAACCCTGTCTGACTATCAGGAAGAGTTACTTGTCGCTCTTACCGTCAATAACTTGTACCAGTCCTATAAGGATAACGCTAAGAAGTTATCGTCAGCCATAACTGATAAATCACAGGCTTACTGGGAATTTCTTGTAAAATCCACCGACACACGTAAAAGTATCGTATCTTACGATCAGTTTATAGAAGCCCAACATGCCGTAGATAAGATCAAAAATAATGTGTCCATCATGAAACTCATGGGTTACATCACTGAACCCGGAGAGATGGTACAACAGATGAACGAACAATCCTTGCAGGCAATACAACAGGAAAGAGACTTTGACATAAAAGGAATATTGGATAACTACGTGGTTAACCATATGACCAATACTATCTTAGTCAATGACCTAAAGAAAACCTCTAAGGATATTCTCTCTTTTGAAGAGTCTATCTTAAAATACCGTTACGACCTACAGGCTGCAATGTACTACACCTTGATCCGGGATACTGTAGCAAAGAACTATCCCGGATACACGATAGAGTTTCGTTTTATCGTAGTGGACAACATGTTACAGATCGCACCTGTAAGAATCACGCCTGAGACAATGGATATCTGGCTTAACAACCTGGAAGAGACATTTGCCAAAGCGACATTTCACTTTAAAGAACGGAGATTTGATCTACCTTATAGCATTGCATCCAACAATAACGAAATAGTATTATGATAAACAAACCGTATGCGGATTACTTTCAAAAATCCCAAGTATTTCTGTTTCCGCTGACCGGCATTCCTAAACTGTCCCCTTTTGTTCCTTTGAGTACGCATCTCTCCTGGAGAGGGGTGTATGCTCCAAAGGATCGAAAGTTAATGGTAGTCTATGACACGCTCAATGACTGTGTTCAGTGGCAAGAGTTTTTAAGTAACTTGTTTAAGAATTTTCACTTCGAACTGGTAGCGTACACTCCTGATCGTAAGAAAGCAGTAGTCATTCTGGACATGAGAATCCACGAAGACACCTATGTAAAGGTACTTCGAGGGACCTACTCTAAAATTGAGGCACCAGATCAAAGTCTTGTCATGACTTTCTTCGGAGTTAGAAGTGGCGAATGGGCATACATCGACACGTTCTTTAAACCACAGAAGTACATGAAGTTATATGCCGAACTGTATGGTGTAGAAGAAGAAGCCTTCTCGCGTCATGGAGAGCTTTGTGAGATGCCCAATCCTGAGAAAGAGTGTCTTAAATTAATTACAGAAATAAATGTAGATGTTTTGTAATTAAGTGTAGAACTTATCTTATATTTGTAAGATAAACCTATAGTTATGGAAATCACCCCTACATTATTCGCAATACATCGCGAAATCAAAGATCAACCTTCATTTGCGCTTATTCCTTTATCACTAAACTGTCCTTTTGTAGAAGTCATCTATGACCCTACCAAAAGGATTCTTTATGTTATAGGAAAGAACACGAAAGAAGATCCTCAATTTCTTGAAAGACTCGACGACAATGGTACGCCGATGGCTAATACAAAAGACAAAACCGTAGCCAGAATGGAGCGAAGAATTTTTGCTGCTTACTACGAGTACCGTATCACACAATCTACAGACATCACAGATTTCATCAAGAAGTTTGTGGTAAACCCAACGCATGGCGCTTTGCTTAAAGTGCTTTCTGATATCATAATCTAAATCTACGTTAATTAAAGAGGTGGTGGCCAAAGTACTTCCACCTCTTTTTTTATCCCCTAAAATCACCCTCAATGTCAAAAAGTTATGTTTATGATTACGAGACGATATGCAATTGCTTCGTCGCAGTATTTGAAGAACTAGAGGGTTCTGACAGAAAGGTGTTTATTTTTCATCCTATCAGGAATGACTTTGATAAGTACCTTAAATTTCTGGAACAAAACATCAAAATCAAAGACCGTCACTGTGGCTTTAACTCTATAAAGTTTGATGGCCAGATCACGGAGTTCATCTTACGTAACAAAAAAGAATTCAAAGAACTTCATGTAGATGCGTTAACTAAAAGAGTCTACGACTTCGCGCAAGAGACTATCCGCAAAACTTCTACACAAGGAGGTTACCCCGAATACAGAGAGGATCAGTTTAAGATCCCGACTACCGACATCTTTGCCTGGAACAACTGGGATTCAAATGCGAAACGTGCTTCTTTGAAATGGCTTCAGTTTACGATGAACTGGTATAACGTACAAGAAATGCCACATGCACACAGTGTTCCTGTCGAGACAGTAGAGCAGTTAAAGATGATTGTCGATTATTGTATCAATGATGTAAGGTCTACCAAGAATATTTTTCGCCATCAGGATGCCAAAGGTAACTATGACATGCTTGAACAGATGCAACTAAGAGCAGATTTGAGTAAAGAATACAAGATCAATCTTCATTCAGCTCCAGAGCCCAAGATAGGGAAAGAGATGTTTCTACACTTCTTGTCAAAGAAACTGGGAGTCACTAAGAATTCTTTACGTTATAATCAGACTATCCGTGACAAAGTATACGTGGGAGAGATCATTCTTCCTTACATAAAGTTTCAAATACCCGAGTTTCAACAGATGTTCAACTGGGCAAAAGCACTTATACTGGATATAAAAAGCATTGGCGATGACGAAGAGAAGAAAGGGCCTAAATACACCTTATCTATAGGTGATACTAAGAGTGTCTATGGCCTTGGAGGAATTCATGGTTGTATAACGCCTGGAGTATATAAGTCGAGCAAAGGTAAAATCATCAAATCGGCCGATGTGACTTCTTTCTATCCCAACCTTGCTATCAGAAACAGATGGTCCCCGGCGCATATTGCTAACGAGATCTTCTGTGACTTGTACGAATGGTTCTTTGAAGAGCGTAAGAAATACCCCAAGGGGTCATCACTTAACTACCTGTTTAAGATCATACTGAATGCCGTGTACGGTTTAAGTAAAAATCGTTATTCGTTTCTATATGACCCTCAGTTCACATACAGGATCACCATGAACGGACAATTACTTCTAACCATGTTGTATGAGACAGTCTTACTTCGCATTCCCGGAGCAGTGCCTCTGATGCAGAACACTGACGGATTGGAGTTCTTGATCGACGAAGGTCATGAAGCAGAATTCGACAAGATATGCCGGGAATGGGAAGTAATGACTAAACTACAACTTGAAGTAGTCACCTATGACAAGATGATCATTGCAGATGTGAACAGTTATATCGCTGTATATCACAATGGTAAAACTAAATGTAAAGGACGTTTCGAATTTGAGGATAAAATGCTACACAAAAACTCTTCTCTTCGTATCGTGCCTATGACTATCTACAACTACTTTGTCAACCATACGCCCATAGAAGAGTTCCTGGCTACGCAAACCAACATCTTTGACTTCTGTGCCGGTGCTAAATTAAAACGTCCATGGAAGCTTATTAAGCAGTTTGTAAAAGACAGTGCCTTTACAGAGGAACCTCTGAGCCGTATCGTAAGATACTACTACTCTAACAAAGGATGCAAGTTAATCAAACGTCACCCTGATGGAAGAGAGATACAACTAGAAAGCGGAACACCTATGCTCACTGTGTATAACATTGCACAGAAGAAAGACTTCAATGACTACGATCTTGACATATCCATATATCTTAAACAGATCATGGATGAGATCGAGAAGATCGAAATACAACAAACAAAAAAAGTAAACGAGTTAACCCTATTTTAAAATGAAAAAGACAATAAGCGGCTTCCCTGCATTTAAGTTATTACTCTCTACAGCCGTCCCAGTTCTAACCAAGACCTACACTCCCATTGCTCATGACGATATCGTAAACAGAGTACGTGAGGAGATCGGAAAAGCAGGTTTTAAGATCACCAAAGAAGACTACAAAGCTACCGGCAACGGACAGATAGGTATAGGAATATACCGTATGGAATACAAGTTTGACAAAAGCATAGAGCTGCTAGCCAGTTTCATGAATTCTTACGACACAAGTTATGCCTTTCGTTTCACGCTTGGAGTAGGAGTCAAAGGTTCTGATAACACCATGTTTCTCTGTGATGACGCAAGCAAGGTCTATAAGAAATTCCATAAAGGAGACGCCAACGTGTTATCCAATAACCAGATCTCAGAGCAGTTTGCCAATGCAGGTGAGTTTTGGGAACTGGCCCTACAGGATAAAGACGTGATGTGTGGACTCCCAATGGATACCGAGAATCAAGATGCTTTCTTTAAGATCATCACCGATATCTATTTTCAAGACAGTCTATTGACTGGATATCAAATGGGTATCATCAAAGACGAACTTTCTGAAAAACATGTTCAACCATGGCATACCGGGGTGACTTTAGAGTCTCTGTGGCATTATTATAACTGTGTCCTTGTGGCCCTACAGGAATCTCATCCTGCTACTTGGGTGTCTACTCAGAAGACTTTCCACAAGAGAGTCAGTGAAATATTCACCCTTCCATCTTATGGTACTGGTAAGATCGTCAAAACCGAAAGTGCTATCACCATGGAAATGGAGTCCTCTCCTGCAGGGATCCTTATGGCTACTTTTGCAAAAGACGGGATCACGACTGATATCGTGACAATACCTGGAGAACCTTTTATGAAAGTTGCAGAGTTTATAGCCAGTATTGATCCTATCACGGAAGATCCAAAAGTATCTGTTGTCAAATTCGTTACCACCGATGAAGATATACTTCTTGATTTTGGTAATTGCATCATTCCCGGTAGTTTTGACAGTGATGTTCCAGAAGATATTCTCACCGTTAAACATGCTGATCCGGCCTATGGTTATGGGCCACATAAAGGTGTTTCTCTTGCTATTGGATATCCCGGATCAGGAATGGAACCGGGTGCTTTTGAGAAGATGTTTCCTGAAGAAGTGACTCTCGAAGATGTAGTCACCACATCAGAAGAAGTTCCTATATCTGAAACTCCTACTGAAGAAGTACCCGAACCAATCTCAGAGACTATCGAAGAAGTATCTCCTATTATAGAAGAGACTGATTTTCTCACAGTATCACATATGACAGATCCTGAAACGGAACCGTCACTGGGTATGACAGAAGATGAGTTCTTGCTGATAGCAGATATTCCTATGCTTATACAAGCCAGAGCAGACGGCCTGTTGACGCTAAAAGGAAAGTCACAACTTGCCACGATGACCAATGCCAAGTATCATAAGGATGCTGAAGCAGACGAGTTGTTTCTTTCGACAGCCACTCTGGAGACTCTACGAAAAGGTAAAGAAGCAGGTACACTCAGTCCTACTGGCTTATCGCTTTATGATCTAATGAGTATTTCGCAACCTATGGAACAATCGTTCGATTTCTAAAATCATCTAAAAAGAAATAAGCCTGCCTCTGTGAAAAGAAGCGGGCTTATTTTTTATCTTTGTCACACTTAATACTATACATTATGGGATGGGATGCTGAATCATCATTAATAGTCGTCTATGGAGTACGTTCACGACACATTAAAAATAGAAGAATCAATAAACTGTTTAAGGGTGCCTTTAAGAATATTCAACAAATCGCAGGAACTGCCGATGGTTCCCTTGATATTGGATCACTTGACTGTTCTACAACTAGAAAAATGCTCGAACAAGCCACAGATCAAAGTGCATATACTTACGAAGGATGGAATGTAGAGTTCGTAAAAGAATTGAACGCCAAAGCTAATTGGAATTTTAAATACCCAAAGAAGGATCTATGGGCTTATCTGAGTGCTAAAGCGTTTCTTGAAATATGCGCACAGGAAAATTTATCGATAAAATTTACTTGGTAAAGCAAAAGAGACTGCCTATGAGACAGTCTCTTTTCTTTTATTTAAACAAGCCCTTGATATATCCTATCGGGTTAAAGCCTTTGATCTGAATCCATACGAAGACACCAACAGCAACGACAGTAAAGACAATGAAGAATATCCACATGAATCTCTTAGGGTCTTTAGCCACATCGGTCACGGTGTTTGTATTTGAATCAGTAGTCCTGGCGGTCTTATTGAATAAAGTAGAATCTGTTTTTGTTATACCTTTAACCTCTGTGTTCTTGGTGATAGTAGTAGTCTTAACAGATTTTATATTCCCGGCAAAACTATTACCTGCAACCATTGCTTTGGTATTAGGTGCTACCAAGGAGTCCCCCTTTTTCATAGGAGGATAATATTGCACTTCAACTACCTGTATAGTGTTATCATTTGTCTTGGTAGTGTCGATACTTGTCTGTACCTGTTTAGTCTGTTCTGTCTTTACAGCCTCTACTACATGTGAGGCAGTTGTCACTTTAGTCAATGGTTTACAAGAGAGTAAAACACATGCTAATAGTGATAATAATAACGATAGGATTATTCTTTTCATCGTGGTATAAATTTCTTAATGTTTTCTACTACTGTATCGGGAGAGAATAAGAATAACGCTCCGATAGTAATACCTATGACAGCATCCGCCCAGGTAGTTGTAGCTTTTATGAAGATGGACCCGACAGAAGCCAGGATGATAACAAAACCGATAATTGAAGTAATAGGACTGGCTTTGATGTTTTTAAACGTGAACAACATAGTTGTAGACACGGTTACGACAGCAGGTTTATCTGAAGTGATGTCGTTGTTTTCGTTGGTTTCCATATTTTATTTGTTTATTTGTGTCTCGACTTTGGCTATGGCTACGTTACATACGTTGACTTCTTTAGAGATCACGTCTAGTTTGTCAAAAAGTTTATCAAAGAGTTTAGTTTGTGCATCTGTCAATTTAGCCTGCGTTTCAGCATGATCCGTTTTGTATTCTTTGAATCGTAATTCATTGGCTATTATGGTGGCATTTGCTGCGATCAGGTTCGCTTCCAACACATTAACCTTACTATTGATCTTTACCCAACCTGTAATAAGCAATGTTATATTACCGGTGAATAACCCTGACAATATCATGCTGAGTGGTTCCATTACTTCTTCCCTCCCTGTGTTCCAATCATTTCGGTATTGGCTCTGACCACTTTCATCATCTGAAAGGTATTTTCAGTGTTGATCGAGTCATTACGTTTGAGTACTTCCAGGGTCTTAGAGTTATCATTCAGAGTAGTCTTCATATCTGAGATCAGGTTGTATATGCCAAAGATGATAAAGATACCGGTGATGACATATCCAACATAAGAGAGGTAACGGAGACGATTAAGCGTCTTGAGTTTGTCCATCTAACAAGAATATAACGGAAGATCTATAAATATAGAACTTTATCCTACTTATAAGATACGTATAATTACTAATGTAAACAACTACAAAATGACATAAGACCAGTCTATCAGACTATTTTCAATAATGTCTACAAAAAATAATTCAAAATATCTGTTGTGTCTTGGGTTTTAATTGTAGACCTTTGTCCTCTTCGCGCATATTTTCTAAGTCCATGAACCTGCACACTACACAACAACTACGATACGACATAATGAGTCGTCCTCTTAAAGTGTTACTCACTAAACAGGATCTGATTAAAGTGATAGTGGCAGAAGTCGAGACAGAATACGGTTACTCTGTTGATCTCTCAAATCGTAGAAAAGAAAACATACTTCTGGTACACCTTATCTATTATATAGTACGGTACAAGTTCTCTCAATACAAAATTACCTGTGAAGAATTAAGTCAGGTCTTTAATCGAAGTACATCTAATATCGTCTTAGCATGTAAGTCTATTCAGAACGCTATTGACACAGAACCTCTCTTTAAAGAAAAAGTCAATAACATCAAACGTCATATTCAGGAGTCCTTGGATATGAGAACATCAATTATAAAGACAGAGTTTCTGACATTTCACATACATCTAAACTAATACATCGAGAACTAAAACCTTTAACACCCTCATAACATGACACATCTATTTAATTTCCTTGCCGAGAGAGGGGTCACACCCAACGGTTTATATATTCTACACAGCATACACACCAAGATTGGCTTTTCCGAGTATGTACTACCCTTAAGAACTGAGACTGACAAACTCTATAATGCAGGGATGATACAACAAAAAGAAAGTGACCCGTTACATCAGAGAGAGTTAACCGAGACAGGCCTGAAACTTTTACATGATGCCGAGAAGTTCTTCATCAAAGGAAAGGGTAAGTCTACCACTCATCATGACGAATGGACACCTATGATAGAGATGTTCCGAATGACATTTCCCACGGGAAGTGTAGGAAATACGACCTATAGGACAAATGTGAGGGATTTATACGACAGGTTCGTGTGGTTCTTTGACAATTACAACTATCCCTGGGAACTGGTACTGGCTGCGACAAAAGAATATGTCAAGAGCAAAACCGATGTCTACGGGAAACCTAGTTATATGAAGTCTGCCGGTCACTTCATCCGCAAACAGGAAATCGACAAAACATTAGTCTGTATGCTTGCTGACTACTGCGATAAGATCCTGGAACAAAAACAAAGTAACGGAGAATCAGAAGGTATCTTCAAATTCTTTCAAGGAGTGGAGTTATAAAAAGAAAAAACAGCGCAGATGCTTTATGTCTACGCTGTTTTTTTTACCTATTAGTTTCGAACTACTTCGTTACTCTGTGATTATTAAGGCACATGCCTTAAAGATATCACGTAAGTTATCGGTGATCTCTTCTTCCACCTCATCCGTCTTGACTACAGCAGCGCTGACAGTCTTGTACCCGGCTCTGATGTCTTTCAGGGCGATCTTGTGCAGAGTGTATTCTTCTGCAGGTACAGTACATTCTTCATCCAGCCACTTCTGATACGCTTTGATATCATCTTCACGTTTCTGAATCTCTTTCTTGAACTTCTCACGAACCTCGGTTCTGACTTTTTTGGCTTCTACAGAGTTAGGATCGAAGTCCATCGTCTCCTGTTCACCAGCCTTGGTACTTTGTACGTTTGTCTTACCACCTGCCAATAACTTGTAAGCGTCTTTTAAACTCTCTTGATACTTGATGAAACCGTCTTCAAAAGGAATTATCTTGTCTGCAACGAAGGCCTCTACATGAGACTTAAGTAGTGTTCTGGTATGGTTGATGGCATAGTTGAGTTTGATACCTTGTGCCTTCTGCACATTTTTGAGATCATAGTCTAACTGCAAGATCTCTCTACGTGTCAGACGTTCTCTTTTTACTATTACTGCTGGTTTAAGCATAGATTATAAAAGGTTGGTGTAAATGTTAGGAGTTTAAATGTTCATCGTATATATAAGGTAGTGAATAGTATTAACATATCCAAATCAAAGTGTAAACTTGTGTTCGGTAACATTACACAAGTTTACAGGTTTTGTACCTCATGATTATAATGAATAGTCAAATTGAATAGAAAACGATACCTGATCTCCTGCGGATGTTGATTTATATGTAAAATACATTAGAGCATATCCACTTGTTCTTGATACGCTAACAGATGGATTTGGGTTACTGTTATTTATATTTATCAGAGACCCAACCCCTAATAGTACTCCTGTTTGACTAACGGTTGATACAAATGGCAGGTCAATTGCCAGTGAGGTGTCAGTATTTGCAGATGAAGCAACGACAGTTCCGTCTACTTGACAATGAACAATATTACCCACCCTTATATACGAGGCACTTTCTATCCAATGTGCAGATGTATTAGCAATATCTATAGCATTTGGAGTATATGATCCGCTTGAAACAACAGGCAGAGTACCTAGACTTCCATCTGCCATTAGCGCCTGAGTCGAAGTACCACCTGGTATTTTAAATGAAGTCGCACTTATATTACCATCTACAGTAATATCCCCCATATTAAAGTTATAAACAAATCTACTAGGTGCATAAAGCCAATCAACGGTAAAACCGTTACTTGCAAGATAAATACCTACTCTAAATATCTTACGATTATCTAAAGCATCTCCACCTACAGCATTAAAACCATAAGTAGAAGATGTATCGTTATTAAGTGTGCCAACATCAAGAGAACTTACACCTGGTGCAGCATTAAATGATGTATAACCTGTTACTACTCCACCAGTAAGAGGAAGATAACCAGATGCTGTTGCATAATAACTACCGTGTTGACCATCTAATAAGTCAACATTGAGGTTAATTACCTTAACAGTGCTATTGACTAAAAAGGGAGCGATTAAATATGAATTATCAAATAAAAGACTTTTTACTGTGACGTCCCCTTCAAATTCTGCGGGCCCACTAATCCATAGTGAAGCACTTTGAGGTGATACTAATTGATTCTGAATATATGTTCCTGTGTGGACGTGATCGTTTCTACTGACACTCGTTGCCGATCCACTTGTCCCCAATCCTGTGATAAGGTTAAAAGAGGTTCCAGTAATATTACTGGAGACAGCAAGTGTCCCTGCGATGTTGACAGTAGTTGTATTAAACTTGATAACCTCGGATGCACCTACCTTGAAGATAAGTTTTCCTTGCGAGATGTCGAAGTTCAGACTCGCCTTATCTCCTAAAGGACCGAAGCCGTAATAAGGAACAGAAGAATGAGTTGCCATAAATCCTGCACCATAGACTACACCACCGGCATAGATGTTCTTGATAGCACCTATTCCTCCTGCAGTCTTTATAGATCCTTGGTTATATAAATCCGACTGAGTAGTATCAGTAATGTATATCGCTGTGGCAGTAGTATTTCCTCTCCCTGTAACTGTAGCCAGAGTATCGGTACTGGCATAAGTAGGAATGTTAAGGACATTACCTGATAAGGAAGCCACTCCTGTCCCTACCGTAGTGAGAGAGGTGATCCTGTTAATGTATGCTATATCCCCGAAGTCACCTCTGTATGCAGTAGAAGATAATATACCTAACGCAAGACTATCACTGACAATGGCATATACCGTACCACTCCAACGGTATGTTTTATTGGTTGTGGTATCGATATAAATCTTCCCGGATTCGGGAGAGTAGGCTGCCCCTAAAAGATTATTAAAGGTTGTAGTACTAACCCAAGTACCATCCAGTACGTCATCGACATAAGAAGGTAACTGTGTGTTTTTTACGAAGCCACTTGCATCAAGTTCAGCTAATCCGTTTACAGCACCCTTTAAACTTATCTCTAGTTTGTTACCCAATGCAGTACCAAGTCCTATAACATCTGTTATGATATGAGAGTGTATAATAGGTGCATAGATAAGTGAGTGGTCGTGATCTCCGTATGCTGCCAGGTCATGCGTCAAACCGAATCCCGGAAAGGACACTTTATTTGTCCATGAAAGAATACTAGCAGAACTGATACCAAAAGCGGGTGAGGCTACAAAGATAGGGTCTGTCTCTTCTGTAAGATAACCCGGATCGTTTTCAAACTGACTGAGCAATGTCGGTGTACCGTCTATCTCACTGTAAGTATATTCGGGTTTGGTGACATTTTTAGCCCAGTCATATACGTCATTGGCATTACGGGCATCACTGAGTCTACTGTCTATGGTAATTACGTATTCGCTCAGGTCAGGTTCCCATGTATCGGGTCTGTAAGCGAGTGCGGGGATATCAGAAGCAAGTAGATCACTGACACCAGTGATTAATCCCTTGGAATCGTAGTTAAGTTTGATACCTATTCCCGGATCAATAAGGCCGTTGGCTATTACATATTCCGTATCATCAAAAGAGAGATCTTCTCCGTTAACCTTAACAAACCCTATTCCTGACAGGATAACCTGATGTTCTTCTTGAGAGTGATCATAGGCCGTCTTTCCCCTGTCACCACGGTATGCGGTAGTCTCGGTTTCTCCCAGTATGAGTTTACTGTCGTTGATGGCTTGAATACAAGCCTTTATCTTAGAGAAAGCGGTGATGACGGTATCTTCTGTTATTACAGGAGAGCATTCCACATCAGATAATCCCTGCAGGGTTCTGTCGAGGACGACGTCGTGATCGATATCAGCGAGGACACGAAGATTACCCTCAAAGAAATAATATTTTACAAACCCTTCATCTACGGTAGAGGGTTTCTTGGTGAGTAACGGGAGTTGTAATACAGATATAAGACCAGGCATACGTCTAGGGTGTTAACTATACATTACAATTTAACGAATAATTCCCGTATATCCTAAACTTCTCTCTCTCTTAACAGGGTATAGGTAAATAAATTACCGGTACTTTGTTTGTAGTACTGACAGATAAGTAGCATCTTAGCCAGATCAGCACCGTACTGATACACCTGACAACCGGCTGACCACTTGTCTATGATGTTACTAAAAGGGATATTGCTGTGATGAATGTCTACCCCAAAGTATCCTTCTTCTATCACTCCCTGTTCATCTGCATATTTGTCCAGGTCTTTATCACGATAGACTTTTATCTTACCACCCGTCTGTATAAGAGCATAATGTCCCGGCTTGTGATAACCCAACTGATAGGATTTATATTGACCCGGCACCATGACGGCACATCCCGAAGCATTCATAGGAGACTGAAGATAGAATACTCCGGGAAGAGTAGTGGAGACACTGGTCATGATACGAAGTGTTCCTACTGTCTTATGATACTGATCCAAGGCAAAGAGTGTATTAGGGCCCTTCTGACCATCAACAGAGAGAGGTTTGTTGTCTTTACCTACGTATTGAAAGCTATTCAGTGCCTCTTGTAAGACCGAGAGGTTATCCTCTGGTAAAACGGGTTGTTTATACACGATGGAGATCGTGTCATTGAACTTATTGGGAACAACACTGGTACTCCTAACACCAATTATGTTAGGAGCATTATCATAAAACTGATATCCGTTTTTTATCACGGCATTCTTTAAAGTCTCTGCTGTCATGTTATATGTTTTTACTTGCTACGGTTAGTTTATAACTAGGATGGAAGAAACCGTCTATGTTCTTAAACCCTGTGATGTCATACATGTCTTTATAGAATTTAGGTGTGCCGGCTTCAAAAGAATTTACTTTCTTCTGATACACCTCTCTGTTGTATAAGAAGTTAGCAGTAGGGTTGATGTCTGCATCAGGTTCTTGCCAGTCGTAGGCCATCACCAGTCCCATCCCTACAGCATGTTCTGAAGCATGATATAGTTTAGTGACGTCTGTGACAAGAGAAGACATGTTGGAGAAATTCTTGATATAGTCATCGAAACTCCCGATACCAGGTATAGGTGTCAAAGAGGTAGTCTCCTGTTGTACACCCCATATCAGTCGTGTAAGATTTCCTTCCATCACACTCATAGGCTGTTCGTCTTTTTTACGTTGTTTCACCATCCCCAGTAGGAGATACGACAGAGAGACGAAGAGGATATTGGCATAGAAGTCTTTGCTGGCTTGTGCTGCCTTGCGTTGATACATAGGATCTACTCCTTCGTTGAACTTCTTTGCTGACTTACCAAAACCTCCCAATAGTAAGTTCAAAGCCATCTGTTTCTTACTATAGAACTTGCCTATGTCAAACATTGCTCTCCAGTATCCCATCGCGGCTTCTTCACCTTCCCAGTTAGGTCTTAGGTTGCCAAAGCGATTCACCATCATAGGTATTAAATATTTACGAAAGAAATACATCATCTTGACGACCATACCACGTTCTTGCATCGTACCGTCTTGCTTCGCAAAGTTCCCTTGTGCCCTACGCATCTCAGAGTATACCTTTCTCTGTATGCTTGTCTCATCGTTACGTGAATATTCCACATCTTTCCTGATGAGGAGTCTATTATCTTTACCCATCTCATAGGCATCGAGAGCATTTACATATACCTGATTTCCTTTTTCGTCGAGTTGTGGTTTAGTATAACCACCTGTCTCATCTTTATCCATGACCCGATAGTGGTTGGCATCCATGATAGCAAGCCATACCGTCATACCTATCTCGGTGTCACCTTTCTCCTGTAGAAGAAACATGAGTTCACTGGCATTGGTCATCTTCTCCAAGGCCCTACGAGTCCTGGAATTGGTGACGCTATTGAGATTTTTATGATAGTCACTCTGCATAGGGTTGAATATCCTAAACAGGGTTGTCTCTTTAGAGAGATTTCCTACTTTCCCCCAGTCCGCAATATATTTCTGAATAAAACCACCGGCACCATAGAGTTGTTTCTTAGCGAAACGATAGTTAGCACCAGAGTACATAGAACTACTACTAGTAGCAAGATATGCCTGTACGTTACCTGAGACAAAGTTCTTAGTCTGTGAGGTGAGGTCAAACCCTAGTCGTCCTACACTGGCCAATTTAAAGAGAGTACCCATGGCCTTTTTCAGCATACGGTTCTCTTTGAGTTCACTCTGTCCTGAGATGAACTTGCTATATTCAAACTTTAAGACATCTTGTACGTCTTTGAGTTCTTTCAGTCTCTTGGCTTGTTCGGGTCCTTCGTTGACTTTACTCTGCAGTTCGGTCATCATCTGGTTCACCAGGTTGATCATGTGTTTAGTCACAGGTTGTGCCTCAGCCATAGCCTCATTGACATATGACTCATATATCCAATGAAATACAGCACCTACACTGTCTCCACCCTGTATATCTTCACCATACTGTTCATTGTTACGTAACCGTATGTGAGAACTCCCCATATCACCATATAGGTTGCTTGCCTGATCATATTGACTCTGTACCCTGAGATAAGTGTCTTTAAACTTACCCAGTTCTTTTTTCATACCTTCTTTAAAACCACCTTCCATGAAGTTCTCTACCATACTCCCCATGATTCCGGGTACCTTGTATCCGTTCTTCTTACCATGGATCACCTGTTGACGATCCAGATAGGTCTTGATCATAGAGTTATAGAAATTCTTAGCAGACTCTTCTCGTTGTATCTGTAAATACCTTCTGTTGATAAGATAGTTTCCGTTTTCGTCTTTGTCGTCTTCATGACCCGGAAGGGTTTCTACATGACCTTTAGCGTTGATGGTGAGATTCTTTGGCATCGGGGTACCGTCAGCGAATTCTTTATAGTCCGGATTATGTGCCTCTTGACTAAACTCTCTGGTGTACCATTTATAGTTAGGCACTGTCTCTTTGTGTTCCGCTCTGGCAGGAACCGTGTCATATAAATAGTTTCTGGCTGTACCCCAGTTCATCAACTTAGTGAGGATAGAGACATATTTGGTTGTGTGATGTCTGTTATACCATACCTCAAACATATTCTGTTCTGTCTGAAAGTTACGTTCTGCTGTGATGAAAGCCAGGTCTTCAATCTCCATCGCCTTTGGATCAACAGGATTCACTTTGTCCCTTATCTGTAGGGCCTTGAGTTTTGCTGAGTGATCTTTGAAGTCTTTTAAGGCGTTTGTCAAAGAGGTGTACTTCTCTCCCATCTCTTGAACATATATCTTATTCAAAACACGAGACTGGAGTCTAAGAAGTTCAGCACGTAAAGAACCGGCTTTCTTATTTTCTTCACCCGATAACTTTCCACGTACTGCATTCTCTTCGGTACGCAGTTTTACCAGTTCAGCATTGATAGTATCAAGTCTGTCGATCTCAGAGTCTAAGATATATCTAGGATCAATACTGCCATCTTCGGTCTTATACGATTTTAAGATGCTTTTCTTCTCGTCCATGAGTTCCTGATGACGCTGCGAGTTACCATAGATTTCACTTAATGCAGTGAAGATCCTGTTTACCTCATCATGATATGCCTGTGTTGCTTTGGTGACGGTATTCCTATCCATCCACTTCTGTAGTTCTTCAGGGTTGTTTACGTGTTCCATCTCCTTCCTCGACTTAGCACGTTCAAAAGCAGAAGTCTTCTCGACAGAGACATACAGTTTCTCCAGGTTATCCATATATGTCGCATAGTCGGCATTCTGTTCTGCAGCACTCTTACGTAACCGTTGGATATCTACCCTGATCTCAGAGAGAGCATCAAGATCATCTTCGTCCATTAACTCATCATTGTCCTCACCGAGAGAATGTAATATCCCTTCTCTTTGAAGATAAAGTCCTTCCAGTTCAGCACGGACATTATCGGGGATCATCTCCATGTTTTTGTAATAGGCATCTATGAAAGGTAGTGAGGCATGTTCCCGTAGCCACTGAATGTGTTTGGTGACGAAGGCATGTTTTATCTTGTTCTTATCTACGATGCCTTGTTTCATAGCAGCAGCCTGAGCGATGTCTCCATCGTGAATAGCCTGATAGTATTCTGCCTTTACCTCATTTATAGAATCGCGTATAGTCCTTAGTTCTGTCTTGTAACTCTCAAACCTGGCATCAAACTCCGGTGAAGAGGGTTTCACAAAAGAATTATAGTTGACCTTGGTCTGTACACCTTTGTCATCGGTATAGGTGACAGTACGTACCTCGGTCATAACCTCATTCGCCTGTTCGGTAGTACGTCCTTGTAAAAATTTTCTAAGTAGAGTCTCCAGATCACTATCCTGCATATCGTTAGTGAAATTGGTATCTGCCTTAAACTGAGAACTCTTTAAGAAACCTACCATAGCACTGATAGCTAGTTCACTACTTCCGGCAGATGCCACGAACCCTTTTAGGTTAAGACCCAACATCTCTACCAGTTGCGTTCCCTGTTCGGCACCCATATATAAGACACTGTTAGGATTGGTGACACCCAATATGTATTCTTCCAGGGATTTGTCACTCTCATCTATGCGAGAGTCTCTTCGGGCCTTTAGTTTCGCGATCTTCACCTCTTTAAACAAGATACTGTCACTTAGTCTTTTTGCTTCAGAAGGACCGAGGATTTTAGTAGCCTGTTCTAACACGGCTTTATATCCTTCTCTGTCAAAGATTTTCATCCCCTTCAGTTTTAATTGATTCATGGCACCGACAGTCTTACCTTCCATCTCGTTCTTGATGTCCCTTTCCAAAGCAGCTATCTGGAGATTTAAAGAACCTGACATATCATCCATTGTCTTCTGTATTCCCCCTTTTATGACCGTGCCATCAGCAGTAAGATGTGTCGAGGGAAAAGCCTCACGCACGATTCTGATAGTAGCCTGTACAGCGAACTTACGATAATCACTCATCATATTGAGTAGTTCGTTGTTTAGATCATCTACCTTCTTGTACACATAAGAGTCTTTGGTGACTGTAGATCCTGAGTCGGGTTTTATTGCTTCAGCCATCTGTTCTTTCATGAAGTCTATCAGAGTGGTAGCATTAACCATGACCTCTTGAAAGACTAACGTCTGTTTATCTCGTGTAGGTGAGTTCTCTTTGACCTGATATACCGTCTTCCACAGATTGGTCAATACACCCATCTCTTTATCCATGGACTCCAATACGAGAGAGAGTTTTACAGCTGTGGTCATATCCCCTTCAGGGGTATTCACCAGTTTATCATAACTCTCCAGTGTGAGTTTTCGTGTCTCCAACATCTGGAGTTCTTCGGGTGTAGCACCTTCATTCTTTCTTGTACTGATCTGTCTGGAGATACCTTCCAAGTCTTTCTTTACAGCCTGTGACAGAAGACCGATAAACTCATCATAGTTATCTTTGTTCATGTCAAAGGCATAACGTTCAGCATCTTGCTTTATCTTCTCTTTTGCCTTATCGGTGAGAGGCATATATTTCTCAAAGACAGCACGATATTGTTTGTCTTTCTCTTCTCCGGCAGTCTCATAGGCGTTACTCCTCTGACCATTGGTAGTGTTTAAATATGCATCGTTTTTAGAGTAAAAGTTACCATCAAAAGTAGTGACACCATAATCTTGAAATACCGTGTCGGCTTCTATGTCAGCACGATATAGCAAAGCAAGGATTTTCTTAGATGCAATACTCAAACCGTTGGCCGCCAAAAGATGTTCATAGGCAAGAAGTTGTAAGTTCCATGTATCGAATACACTACGGGTGTTCATGTGGAACTCTTGAAGTGTTCCTTCTGTACTGTTTATAGTAGTACCTTCCCTGGATAACTCAGCGTTAATGTTTTTTGCATAGTAAGTTTTCTTCCCATTGACCAGGGTTGAAATCTCTGATTTTATCTTCTTGGTCTTAACATCGATGATATGAATCTTTCCGTGACCATCTATAACCATTAAGTCCAGTCTTCCTATGATCATCCTACCACGATCATCCATGTTACTCAAATCTCTATTGGTCTGTCTGGTCCCGATTGTGTATTCCGGAATGACGATGAAGTCATTAGACATATCACTACCTATGACAGCAAGGAACTTCTGCAATAACTCAAAGTACTTATCAGCATCTAAACCGGTGATGGAAAATGCTTTGGTACTAGGGTTTTCAATCTGATATTGCTTCATGAAGTTATCGAAGTACTCTCTTGTGATAATGTCCGAGTACCTGTCACCTGTCTTATTGGCCAAATCCTGTACACTCTCTACTACGGCATGTATTGCTATTCCAAAGTCTTTGAACATAGAGAAGTCCTTGACAGAACTAAATTGTGAACTGCCTATCAAAGCCGTTACACTGATAGACTTCTGAGGTGTCTGGCCAGCAGCTTCTAGTTTCGCATTATCGTCGTGAAATTTGAATTGCTCTTGTGATCCTTTCTTTAGGATATCCAACGTTGCCAATTGCTCTACGTTTTTCCCTATACGTTTTGTCTCAAAGGCATTATGAATCTGTTTTATCTCGGCATCTATTTTGGCGATGTCTACTTCTGCACGATCTCTTTTAAAGATAGTACCTCTGGTGGCAAAGAGTTCATCACTGGATACATCAGAGTTAGAGAGGTTGTATTCTATTTTGTTCGTGATCATGTTGAGAGAGAAGGTGACTCCATGAGTGTTAAGCATCATGGCGATATCACTCATCTTCATAGAGGCCGGCAGTTGTTCGATATCGATCACACTACGTCCTTCAGGGTCTATGTGATGAACCAGATCTTTCATCACGTCGGCCATCCAACGAAAGAATTTATTTATCATCTCCAAGAAACTATCATGAGAACGTCCTTGAAACCCTGTCTCTTTGAGTTCACCATGTAAGGCACGTTGCATCATCTGTGTCACGAACTCTTTGTTGATGTCTACTTGGTTATACGACGTCTGCGAACCATACTGATTCTTTACCTGAGTGAAGAAAGCAGGATCTAAAGCTTTACCTTCACGCATCATATTATCAAAGAGTTCCCTGTTCTCATAATAGAGACTAGAGACAAAAGGATGCAGTATCTCTTCTATTGCTGTATTAGCAGTGACTCTTCCACGTACTAACGTGATCTCACCGTTTCTCACAAAGGCCCGTATGTTCTTTATGTCGGGTATATGTTGTTCTTGCCTTAGTTCTTTTTCGTCGATGAAATTAAACTTAAGCCCCGGGAAGACCTGTTGGAAGTTATTAAGTACCGTGGTGATGTAAGCCTCTGTATTTTCATGAGGGAGTGCGGCCTGATAGATATTGCTTTGAGTGAGTTTAGGCAGGATAAAGTTGACGATGAATTTCCCGGTAGTACCTGTATAGTTACGAACCGACATCTTCACGTCTACGTTGTCTTTCTTCATCCACTCCTTTAAAGCATTGACCTGTCTGATATTAGCAGCATATTCTCCTGCTCCTAGTGTGTCCAGATGAAACGCTTGTGCCAGGTGGAAATCTCTATGATCCGGAACATTGTCGTATAAAGAATACTGACTTGCTTCTTTGAGCATGTCACTCTCTAAACGGTGTTCTACTTCTTCTTGATTCTGAAAGGTTTCACCCTTATAACTCTTTATTGTGCAACTCATCTATAGTGGTTTTTATTATTTGCAAGCTGGTTTTATTTCTTTTGTCTCAACTTTTTCTTCATATTCCGTTTTACCCGGATTAACAGGAACAGTAGGTTCTGTCTTCTCAAAGACAGGTTTATCTCCGGTGGCATAAGCCATGAACTCTTTAGCCTGCTGCTCAGTGAAAGAGGTAAGAGAGATGTTGGATACAGACAACGGAGGCATTTCGATATATTTGGCAGCTACAGCAGAACACTCAGTAGTGTTGTGTTCTTCATGAGCCAGTACTTCATCGATACGCATCCATTTAGGATTCTCTCCTACAGCTAGTTTCTGTAGTATATACACAGTACCACTAAAGGTGGTGATCGTAGCAGGGAAAATATATCGTCCCGTGACTGTAGAGTTCTGTATCTTAAAGTTTTTAAGTACAGACTGTGCAGAAACAGCACTTATCTCTTTGCTGGTCATATTAAAAGTAATAGACCGGTCATAGGTTTTTACCTTCTTACCGTTGATGATCTCATCGGGTTTGGCCACAGTAGTCACGTAGTCAATCTCTTTGATCTCTTTCTTGGACACCTGTACTCTCTTCTCTTTTGGACCTACTTCATTTGTAAAGGGTTTACCAAAGATGAGTGAAGCCGTCTTGTGATCTTCAGCAGTCTCGATCTTGATACTCTGATATACTTTGTTGTCACGGGCCTGTGGATGAGTTGGTACTTCATTAACCAGTTTAAGATACATGTCACGCATGACTTGTTGAAGAGTACTCTTTTCACCTAAGAAGTCTATAAGACCTTCAGGAGACTTAAAGGACGCCTTCAAGTCCGTGATAGCCTTGTTCTGGTTTAAATATTTGGTGATTGCACCGTTAAATAAGTTGGGATCAATGAACTTCATGAAACTCCCCGGCTTGGAGTTAAACCCGTTTCTCACAAGTTCGTGCATCGCAAGTTTAAGTGCAATCAGTTTTGTCTTATCATCTGCAGATTTAAGTAACTCCATGTAACCATCAATGGTTCTTTCTTTTACAGTGTTGTCATATTTGGACTTAGTGTTGATCTGAAGGACCTGATAAGGGATCTTCTCATCATCTTTATTAAACAGACCTATGCTTTTTACGAAAGAGTTAGCAGGGTACTGTTCTATCAAATATATCATGTCCTGTTTCAGATTGGTGATCTCAGGAGTACTGGTACCACCAAACCAGAACCGTGAATTAAACAGTTCTGAAAGGGTACTCCGTAACTTCTCTGCTTCACGTATTGTCGATGCATTCTTTATCTCAGCATTAGAGACTCTTATCTGTTTTTGTAAAGACTTATATTCAATCTGTTGATCCGATGTTAACTCCGTACCGTTTTTTAAGGTTGTATTTAAGACTTTCAATCTGGCTTTTAGGATACTACCTGCAGCAATAGCGTTATTGGTTAAAGTATTTGCCTCTTCGATGGAGATCGTCTTATCATTACTGATCTGATTACGCAGTTTCTGCATGACAAAATTCTGTAGTAAGATATCCGTAAACACCTCATTGTTTGTCAGAGCCTGTGAGAACAGACTCTTTAAGAAGGTAAAACTCTTCTGTCTGGAGAAGTGGATCTTCTCAGACTGGTCAAGCATATCATGTACGGTATGTTCCAGTACGTTAAATACTGATCCCAGTTGGTTGTCTATAGAAGTAGTGAAGATACTACTACTATTTAAAAACACTGAGTCATTGTGTCTGAGTTTTTCGAGAGCATCTGCCGTCTTGTCCAGTACTGCATAGTCAGGTTTCATAGACTTAAGCAAGGAGATCATTCTGTTAGCATCAAGCATACCCTGACTCAGTGTTATCTGTTTCAGATAAGATTGTAGTACTATATACTTCTGAGCATCGGCACTCATCTCTTTACCATTGAAAGACACCTCAAAACCTAGATCTTTCAGAGAAAGAGTATTACCCTCTCTACGTGACTTATCCAAAATAGCAGGGGTAGTATATTTTATCGAATATTGTGATCTGTCAAATTCTCCTGGTTTCTTAGGATCTAAGACTAATCCGGCGATTTCTTTAATCACCTTGTCTTTTAGTGACTTCTGATCTCCTGTACGGAAGTTTATCCTTTTCCTTATCGCGTCAGCAAACTGTACAACATATTGTCCTTCTTTCTTACCACCGTTTATCACATCTTGTACGGCATCTCTTAACTCAGGGATGAAGTTAAACATCACTGACATATCTTCCGGCATACCGATACTCATCATAGACAACATCACTGAGGCATTCACGTCGTTGATCTGTAGTACTGCGGGAATAGGTTCTTTTGCACCATCAGCAAACATACCAAGAGAACTCCCTACCATCTGAGAAGGTCTGGAAGCACCGTCTACGATTGCCTGTCCAAGTTTGTTAAACAGATAGGTCTTTCCGTCTTTGCCGGTTATCTCTATCTGCCATGCAGTGTTTTCAGGTTTGATTAATAATTTATAGGCACTTCCCAGGGCACAGAGTTTGTTTGCAGTAGCGGCAAAAGAAATACCCATCTTAGAAGAACTATTGGTGTTATTACTTAACACCACTCCGTCAATAGTGTACCTGTCAAATTTCTGTGCCACACTCTCAGGTGACTCTCCAATGATGTTCTTAGCTATTAAGCCAAAGACACTTGAGTCAGTACGTTCATTTTTATATAACCGGTTGAAGACATCTTCGTTACTAAGCATCCCCAGTCTTGCGTCAAGGTTCCTATTCTGATGTACGTCAGCAGGAACGACACTTGTCTCATCATAAGCGACTTTACTCGCTACTAAACCTTTCTCTGAGAGATCATCAATGATGGCTTTAAACTGAACATAACTCTTAAGATATGGCATCACGAACTGTTTCATCGTGGCGCGTTTCTCTTCTACGGTTTCTTTTAGGTCACGTCTCTCTTTACTGAGTTGACCCTGACTATTCCAGTCGGCCAAGTCACCTGATTCTTGTTCATCTAACCATTCGTTAGAGTCTCTGAGAGTAAAATAACTATCCGAGAGTTTATCTAACTGATCATTTAAAGCAGTGTACTCTGACAACCGAGTGTTTAACTCTTTGAAGTCGTCTAGGCCGTATATCTTCATGATACGGTCTACTTCGTCAGACTGTAACTCTTCGGGGTGAGTCTTGATCAGGTCCAGTAAGTCTTTGATCACGGGATTTATGTCGCTCTTATTTTTGCTATAATGACTATACAAATACTCAAGGTATTTCGCAGAAGACTGGTCTGTGATATATTTCGAATAGTCGCCATAGACATGCGCTTCACCAAAGATGTCAGAGTAACTGGCATATTCATGAGTATAGATACTGTCAATGTCAAGGTCGGACCCTGCAAGAAGATGCACCAGTTGTGGAACGATGATGGTGTTTCTATAAGAAGAGTCAATCCAGTCTACGATTTTGAGTGCGATCATAGAACGTTTGTCCTCAGTAGGGATACGTGTGGCAAAGAGTTTGTTCATCTTGTCCATATAGAGTTCACGTTCTGAGTCACTTTTAAACATTGGCATAGGAACGATAGCCTCTACAAAGTATGTCTTTACACTTTCGGTTACCTTCTTTCCTTTTACCATCGTTACTTCATCATGTGTTTCTACTGACACACCCGGATAACGAGTAGTATATTCTTCACCGGAATAAGCTGCAGGGTTTTTCTTGTACTCATACATCGGTACAACCTCACCGGTATTTTTGTTAACGATAAGTTTATACCCATAACTGGAAGCATGGATATATTTATTCCCTTTCACGTGTTCGTCAAAGACCGTCTTAGAGTAATGAGCAAAGAACTTAGCCTGGAACATGGCACGTATGATAGGGTTGTCTACATCAAAGACTGGATTCCCTTCGGTGTCTATCTCGAAGTACTTCATCGTATTACTGTCTGATCCACGGTCAGCCAAGGATTTACGGATACTATCCACAAACTCTCCTATGATCAGATTATGATTTTCATCACGATAAGTCTGCATCAGGTTGTCATACCGGGCCAGTGCGCTTTCAGATAAGGTACTCTTAAAGTCTTCAAAGTATTTAGATATCCTGTTGGCACGATTAACGATTGCACCTCTTTGTGCAGATGTAGCATGCTGCGTACCCAACTGTGAAATAAGCCAGTGGATATCGGCTGTAAGTAACATCTTAGCCTGTACAGAAGACTTAGCCTCTTCGTGTTGTCCCGACGTGACTACCTGTAGAAATTTATATCTCCCGTCGATAAGTTTCTTACTGCGATTTAGACTAATATATGATTTACCATCAGAACTACCCTGAAATGTAGTATCATTCTCTTGTGGAACAGTCTTTCTATCGTTGATATTGGTAGTCATGAAGGTCACAGTCTTACTGGCCTCTGTATCCATCAACATGTCTATGTTATGAAACTCCATAGAGTTCAAGATCATGTGATGCATCTCTCTGCCCTTTACAGGCATCCAGTAGTCGTGTATTACCTTATACAACTCTTTTACTTTGTCTTCTACATCAGCACGTTGTATGTCGTTAGCCTTAACATCTCTGTTTCTTAACTGTGTGTCTTTAAGAGACTGTCTCAGGTCATATATCTGACTGTACAAGTCATGTAGCATCTTCTGAAAAGCCTCTACATTCTCTTCTCTTATGGGTCTTCCTGTTACGGGGTCTATCAAAATACTAGAGTCAGAACGCAGATAGGTGTGTTCAGACATCTTCAGGTAATTTTCTTTAGAGGCTACTACAGTCTTGGCAGAGTTGATGACGATGTTAGAATTCTCTAATTGCCTTATCTCCCCCTCTGTGAGAGAACGATAGTTCATAGCCAGTAAGAGTTCACGATCTGCACCAGAGAGTTTACCCAGGTCATCTTCCAAATCTATCCTGTGCATCATACTGGCGATACTCTGTCCGTCAAATACTTTAACACCCGATGAAGTACCCTTCATAGCATCTACATATTCTTCCTTACTACTATAATGGTTTTGAAGTTCTTGTTCTGTATCATACTGACCCGACAGGATATCCGTGGAGTTCATATGAGTAAATAACGTATCCAAAAAAGCAGAAGTCACCATACGATTCATGTGTTCTCCTGCAGCCAGATTCTTCTTATTACGTTTGAAGTAATCTACTTCATTCTTGATACCCATTGCAGGATCACCGTCAAAGAGTTGATTGACAGTAATACCATTGATGTAGGTATTCATGAATGAGTCATACACGAAGTCTTCAACATTGTCGTAAGCATATTTATAAGCATCATCGACAGATTCTGCATTACGTAACAAGTCCATGACTCTGATACCTTGCTTGATCTGTTTAAAGTTATTCTCTTTGGAAAAGGTGACTACTTTATTACCGGCAGCATTGGTTTCGTTATGGTTGATGATACCGAAACTATTTAACTGGTCAAGATGTGCCTGAAAACTAGTCTCCATGTGATCATTCAACATGCCACGAAGTCCCGTCTTAGATACAGCTTCTGCAAATCCTATCTCACTACCGTCTTCGTGATTTGTCTCACCACGCGCAATAGCCAGCAAGTCCTCACGAACCTGACGAGTATTCTCTGACACGTCTTCATCTTTATAACCTGTCCCAAATACGTTGTTAAGCATCTGGAAGTTGTAGGCACGTAGACTCTTATCGTCAACGGTGATCTCATCACTTTTCTTTGAGTTATAACCTAGGACAAGAGTGTTACCATGTTCCGTGTTATAGTTTGCCAGTTTATTTTCTTTGTCTTTCCACTCTTTACGGATACGTTCAAATTCCTGCCATGCAAACTGTATGAGTTGATCTACTGCAGGTTTATGTTTTTGTGCACCTACCTGTCTCTCATATCTCTTATAGAAAGAGTCAATCAGATAATTTGTCTGAGAACCCTCTTGTTGACTCATGTTACGGGCAAACGTGATACTCTCTACATTGGCAGTACGTGCCTCATTGGTATCGGTGTTTTGAATACTCATCGTTCTGGAAGCGATCTTCCTGTTGGCAAACAGTCCCAGGGTTTGAATGTAGAGTTGTTTTGAACCCATGTGTTTGTACTCATCTGCACTCTGACGGGTACCGTCTTTCATCACCAGTAAACCACCATTTACATAAATCTGCATGTTCTGTACAAACAAACGCATCTGCATCTTCTCTACGTCACGGCCATTCTTAATCTCTTCAGAGGTAGTGGTAGTACTTAGTGCTTTGGCGATAAGAGGATTATGAGTATACCAATCCTGTAAGAAGTCGTCATAAAGTGTACTACTCTCCAGGGCTTTTCTAAGGTTTTTGTTGAAGTCCTGTACCATCATGATAAGTGGAGAGTACTTCGTATAACGATAGATAGGTTTACCTTCTGCATTGATGACCATCGAAGGAGCATCCATTGGGTCAAACTTAACAACGAAACCCATGGCACTCTTCAGAGAAGATCTCACGATCTCTGCATCCGGATTTAAAGGAGTCTTTTTCTTACCTTCAGCATACGAGAACAAGTCATTCCATTCTACACCTTCTGCCATCTTATCCAACACGTTATTCAGAGAACTGAAGAATGTCTTTGGAAGATACTGACCATTGGTGATGTTACTGGAATACATGTTCAAATCTTTAAAGATACCGGTGTCGGTGGATACATTATTCTCAACCCTGTCGATAGCCAGGATAGAGAACTTTATCAGAGAACGAGGTATCTGTAGTCCAATCTTCTGATATTTATCAAAGAGACTATCTACAAGAGTCTTTAACTCAGAAGGTGCTAATAATGTCGCAACCTCTGTGATCTGTTTACTCTTAGAAGAAGTGGTTATCTTGTTATGATCAGCTTTAATAGATGAGACTACGGCTTTAAATTCTTTCTTGGCTTTCTCAGAAGCCTTGACTTTGAGTATAGTGGCATTGATCATACTCTCGAAAGTACTCATGCGTTGTTTCACATCTCCTGAGACAAGTTTTTCTGTCACTGTAGACCTTACAGCTGACTCTACTTCATCATTCTCTATCTGTCCGGGTGATGCCCAGGTATTGATACTGTTTACAGACTGTAGTAATTCAATCTCAGCATTATGAAAAGTACTGATTAACTGTTTTACCAAAATGTTGTTATCGGAGTTGCTTATCACCTTATCCCCAGTCTCTGTTGTAACAGAGATAGAGTCTTCTATAGTCTTAAAGACAGCCTTTAACATATCAGATATATCGTGATGTCCATCGTCTTCAAACTGATCGGCAGCAGATTTTATGATAGAGTTGACTTGTCCGTTCTCAAAACTAAAGATCTCTTCGGGAGTACAGTTGGCTGTGATCTTCAACAATACGTTGAAGATGTTTACCCCATCGACCATGTGCGGGACTTTGATACCCAGTTCCGGATCTACCTGTTCGTATTTTATCACAGAGAGAAACCTGCGTACTTCATATCTAATTGTGTCTATGACATTGATATTTAAAGAAGTATTATCGTAGTTCTCCCCTAAAGGATTTTCATCGGTATCATTTTCATCAGAAGTATTCTCTACTCCATTGACTCTGTTGTCTTCTGTGATGGACTCGTCAGTATTAGTCTCACCGGTTTGATCGACATATTTCTTTTCTCGTCTAAGGTGTTTCAGTAACTCCTTAACCTGTTGAAACAATACTTCATTACTGTTTTTCAAGACAGTCGTGATCTCATCTTTGTTGTTAAGAGTAGTTGTATTTTCTACTACTTTGTTATCGTTTCTTTTGTTAGAGGTACCGTTATCATAGGTAGCCACGAAGTCTGAACCATTAACACCAAGGATGGCTGCAATATTTGCATAGGCACTGTCATATTTGGCACGTATCTTTTCCTGGAGTGCTTTGTCTGTGACCTGGTTCTTATTTATAAGACCATCTATACTAAAGTCACCCTTTGCCAGAGTATCACATATCGAGTCAAATTTCTCTCTGTCAGTTAACCTGGTGTTGATTCCATTTGTCACAACACCCGTATTACTGGCATGTAACATCTCGTCTACAATCCTATACGTTATATCTGCCTGATCCGCTATAGAGAGGTATTGTCTTACCGGAGTCACACCATATTCCTTCTCATATAACTTACCACGTGTTTCCAGTAATTGATATGCACGATCTCTGTTCTGGACATGTAATGCGTTGTCTTTATAAAAGCCACTGTCTATGCGATCATATAGTCTTGTAGGGTTATTCTTGAAAAGAGCAATAAACTTCTTGATGAGGTTGTATAGTTTCTTAAATATCCCTTTAGCGTCTTTGTTTTGCATATGGGACCGGAATCCTTCAGCCAGGATCTCTTCAGCCACGAGACTCTTTACCTGGTCATGAGATTTGTTTATTTTCCTCCTGCGAGCAAATTCCGTTAAAGCCTTATCTGTAAAGTGTGCAGCATATTTCTTATCCCCGATGATCTTATCGGTGTAGTACTTCTGCTGTTCAGTAGAGAGCATGTTTCCAAATACACCGTGAAAGGCTTCATGGAAAATAGTACCACCTGTGGCCAGTGTCTTATTCAGATAGATTACCTTACCTTCGATGAAACCCAGTACAGTACCGTCTACGTTGATCTTTGATAGTAGACTTGTTACATCTTCTTTAGACAAGTTAAACTGAGGTAGTTTATCTGCAAGCCAGGCACTCTCAGAAGCAAGTCTTTCTTCTGTATAAGGTTGTGAGTAACTGGTATTAAAGTTATCTTCTTGAAGGGACTCGAAACCACCTATCTCATCATCTTCATATACCACTTTGTCAGAAGCAACCTCTTGTAGTCCGTTAACTTGTGCTATCTTGGATACCCCTGCAGATGAGTCAGTGGAAATCTTGCGTTCAATATAAAGGTTGTTGTTCTCTATGACATTGGTGGTGAAGTCTGATGTATCTAAAGAATCAGCACCTAGTCGTAGTTTGTATTTTCCGGTTTTATTATCTGTGGCAGCAACGAGAAGGTTGGGCACATAACTCTTATAAGTAAGTTCCTTTACCACTGCTTCAACTAAAGAAGGATCAGGATGATTTTTCAGGAAGTCTGATAGTTTATTTTTGAAGTCATTACCAAATCTCTGAGCAAAATCTGAGGTACTGGCAAAAAATTCTTTGGGATATACTGCGGAGAATTTCTCAATAGCATCCGTCTTAGGGTCTTTGTTATATACTTTGATCTGTAGCGCCTTTTGGCCATTACTATCTGTTATAGATATCTGGATATGAAAAGCGTCTGACACTTCCGATCCTGTAGTCTTATGAAGCGGAGTAAACCACCATTTATCTTTAAATGTCTGAAGAAGGTTGTCTTGAGAAGTCTGATCCTTACCCTCCACATCGGTGAGTAAAGTAGTAACAGCATTGGCAAACCGGACATCTCTACTATCGGTATTTACCGTGAGAGGATGAAACTGTATAGTACTACCCGAGTAACGGATCATCACATAGTCGCCATTGGGAGGAACCTGAGAGAATTCGAAGGCAGCCTTGCGGGCTAATAGTCCTTTATCACTGTTGTCTTTACTAAAGATGGCCTCAAAGAGTTGCTGCTGAGTCAGAGGAAGACCGTTGTGCATGACACGTTGGTTGGGGCCTAGAGTATTGAGAACTTCCCATCTACTGGTTGTATTCAGGTTTTCATACTGTTCTAAACTGGAGACGACATTACCACTTTGTTTCTTCCTTAAAATGAAAGGAACGTTTATCTGTTGACTGGCATTCTCGATCACATCTCCTTTTTTATGATCGGCTTCGTCATTTTCATACAAGGATACTACTTTGTATTCCGGAGCTACTTCATCGTGTTTCTGGATATAGTCGTTAAGAAGTATCTCAGGACCTTTGTCACTTACCCGTGTGGCAACCGTGTTTATGTTGTAGTATTTCAGAAATAGTTCGGTGATATCTGCACTGGGATTGGTAAGGAGTAAGTCATTGACTTTCTTAGCGAATTCTTTATAGTACCTGTCGGCACTTATCAAAGAGTTAATGTCTGCGTCTGAGAGGAAGTTACTTCCATTACGGGTACGTAACCTAGCCAGGGACTTCAGCTTACTTATGTGATCCGGGTTAGAGAAATCAAAGGGAATAGTGTGATTGGTGTTATCTACGATAGTCAGGTTCTCATGAGTGTAGATACTAAACAGAGCATTTTCTCCTTTTACCTTACCTGCGATAGAGAAGCCATCACCCATCATCTGACGTGATACCCCCAACACTTCGGCATGTGTCTTGGTGTTTCTAAGTTTATCCTGTTGTTGTTGATTCTCAAAAGTCTCTCTGGTTCTGTTGGTAGGTTCTTTACCCTCACGGACAGCAGCGTTTTTTGCTCTGTTAACACGTTCATCGCCAATAGTACCTGATGTTATAGCAAAGATCTGTATCTTGCCGGCCATGTGTTCGGGTGTCAACCCTGCCAATAGACCGGTAGCATCTTTCTTGTCTTCTCCATGGGCGTCTTCGACACTGGTAGCGACAAACCGCAAACCACTCTTTATGGCAGACTGTGAGAAGATGTGTTCGGGACCGTGAGTCTTATCCACTAGTGGTAAAGACTTACGGGTTCTTAGTATCTCATCTTTCTTTATGATGTCTCCATCAAGAGTTTCATATTGACCACTATTGTATATTCCCTCTACAGTCTCCAGGTTTCGGGTTGTGATAAGAAGAGTATCCAGTCCTATCGCAGAATCCCGGAAAGGGACATACGTAGAATATGTAAGTAATTCGTTATTAAGATCGTCAATGGTACGAAGGACGAGTTCTATATTATTTGTTGCTCTCTCTGAGACGACCTTCTTAAGTGTCTCTACCAGATCAGTAAGTAATTTGACTTTTGCTTCTTCAGTAGGATGAGAGAAAGACTTTAGTATCTGTAGATCAGAGAAGATTTCTTTTATATCGTCAGTGAAGATGACCCCTGAAAGAGCATTGATGTGTGCCAGGATGTATTCCTGAGTCACCTGTTTCCCGGTACCACTTATCCCCATCAGTTTCGAGAACTGAGTGAGGAATTCTTTAGATTCTAAAGCATCCAGAGACAACACCTTATCGGCATTACCTTTCTGAAAACTCTCCGGAAATTGAGAGGATATATTGGAGAATATTTCAGCTACCTTAAGAAGGGCTATAGCTCTTGTTTGTTCTGTCCCTGTGATTTTAAAGATGACCTTTGCAACGTTATCGTAGTTGTTAAACCTGTTACGGTCATGTTGGTATAACTTATCTATGATGGGTAAGAACTCGGACGAATTTACACTACAACTCATAAGTGAAATATTGGTTACTTTTTGCAGGTGAACGCTGCCTGTAACAATGAAGCTATGTCAGCATTCATGTCATCAGATAAGTCGTCCTCTGTTATTAAGTTACCAAAATTTTCTGACTTTTCCTGCATAGTCTCTGTGTTTTTTATAAGATTCCCAAAATGTTCTACTATTTGGGTACTTGTAAGGTCAAAGGTTTCAGGTTCTATAGTCATTGTAGGTTCTTTGGGTTGATTCTCTATTTCCATGGTCACATTCTCTGGTTGAGAAAATAGATCAGGTTGTTCACCGTTTATCTCGGCAAGGAAATTCTTTAATACTTTCTTGTAACTTGCTGTCTTAGTGTATTGCTCTAGTGTATCGACTTTGGTTTTTGTGTTTTTATTAATATTGTAATCTATCTGAGCAAACCGTACTCTCATACGAAACTCACTATACAGGTTTAAGGGAATACCTTTATCTTTAAACATCTTGAGTGCCGACTGAGTAAAATCCACGTTATCATTAAAGGCTTGTGCAATGTCATCAGCACGTTTTTTATCCTTATTAGTCAGTATCTCTGTTCCATTTTCATCTCTGACAGTATATACCCCGTTCTCAGAGGTGACCTTAAACAAAGTGGCAGGTTTCTCCTCTGTAACAACCTCTGGTACTACTTCATGTTCGATGGGTTCTCCCTGTAACAGGTCATGTAAGTCTTGGACATTCATAGTCTTTACAGAATCCGGAGTCCACAATTTCACTTCATCAGATATCTCAGGACTCAATGTCTGTAAGTTATTGGTCATCCAGTTGGCAAACGTATCGAAGATCATACTGAAATTATCAGTAGTGCTTTCTCTTTGAGCCATTAAGGAAATAGCCAGTGCCATTACTTCCATCTTCAGATTAGGAGATCTGTCATGTGACCATCTATCAACATATTGTTGTATGATACTTCCTTCCGGATCATTCTTGATATCTTCATAGATGCTGTTAAACAATACCTCATTGTTATTAAGTAGTTCTTTGACAAAGACATGTGGAAAAACACGTAAGAGAGTCATTCCGGGAATCAAGGTGCCTTTTTTAATGATGATTTTACCCTCTTTATCAAAGGTGGCTATCATCTTTGTCTCGTGTTTTACCAACTCTTCTTCTTCCCTTGTCGTGTCTTTGGTTTTAAGAGTACTAAATACCTCACGTCTATCTGACATGATCTTATCAAACTCTTCTGGTTCAAGGGTCTTTATCGTCATCCCGGGAAGAAGTACACCAAGGACATCCGTGATCGCTTTTTGGTCACGATCACGAGTCTCTTGGGATTTGCCATAGGTATCTAGCAGCCTTTTGGCTTGGGCATCGGCTTGGGCTTGTTCTTCTTTTGTTTTCTCATCTTGCGATAGATTAGTATTAAGAGGATTTTGTTCGGGTGTGTTCTTTAAAGTTTCGAGTTTATTCTTGTAGTCGTCATTGATATCGTCATATACCTTCTGAATCTTGTTCAGTTCTGTCTTAAAGTCTTCAGATATCTTCTCCTTTACCATGTCTGTGAAGGTGAGAGAATTTTCAAGGGTTTTATCCCCGGCAGGAATTATGACAGGTTCATATCTGTTAGTAGTCTTGTTTAGTACAACTTGCCATGTGTACCCTTTCCATAGGGTAGGGTTTTGAGTGGCATCTATAATAGCCTTTCTGTTACGAGAGTCTAGTGCATGTTGCGCGTCCAGTTCTGCTTTTTTTGCTGCAAACTCTTCTGACTTACGCCATTGTAGGACGTTAAGGGGTTGTACGGTAGTCCCAAGTGTATCTTGTTGGACTTCATCAGCAGTCTTACCCTGTAAAATACTGGCTTTTGTAATAGAAGTAGCATCAAAGGCATCAAAGGGTTCTTGAGGTACTTCTACGGGAATTACTTTTGTAGGTTCTACTACCGGTTCGGTGACTTTGGGTTCCTTACCTAGTTCCTTATCTGTTAACGCCGTAATTTTTTCCTCTAATGAAGTAACCAGAGTAAGAGCATAATTGTGCATCTCCACTCCTTCAGTGTTACTTGTGAGTAAAGCATGCAGTTTTACAAATTCAGTAGAAGTAGTGATAAAGTTATAGACTCTGGCCCTGGCTTCATCTACCTTCTGAAGTATGTCATTATGGAAATCACTTTTCTCTTCTTCAGTGAGTTTCTCGTCGTTTAACTCATTCACACTTTGTAACATGAGTCTCAGATACAGTTCATCACTAAATGATCGTAAGATGTTTCCTGTCATTTGACCCAGTGAAGAACTGAGACTGGCCCTGAAATATCCATCGGCCATTCTCATATGAACCTTGAGGAAGTAGTCCGGATTAGAAAGCATCTCTACCGTATTCAAATGTTTCTTTGAGTCGTTACTTAAACGCATGTAGTCTACCACTTTACCGAAGTTCTCAGCAGAGATACTTCCAGGGATAGTCGTAGTCAGTCCGGCTTGTTTATTTTTCAGGTTAAGGATCTTGGTAAATAAATTAGCTACATCTTTATGATGCAAACCTTTTTCCAGTTCTGCATCGGTGATAGTCTTATTCGCTATTTTCTTTTTATCTGCCTTACCTACGTATACCCAGTCAGGTTGTCTCTCTTCACCTTTGGTGTTCTGCTCCATGACACCGGCATTCGTGTTATGCCACAGACTAATCCAGGTCTGAAGTGCTTCACGTTCTTGTTCTTTTCCTTTACGTTGTTCTATTAGTTGTTTCTTTGTCTCAGGGTCAGTAGTGTTATTGATCATAGTAGTCAGGTTACTGATTTCACTTTGTGCCTGACCTCTTTCAGCTTCAGTAACATGGACGTCAGTGAGTACCCGCATCGCATAATCACTACTTGCACCTAACTCTTTGACAGATACTATTTCTCCCATCAGTTTCTTAGCACGTTCCCCAGTCATGTTCCCTTTGATATGACTCATAGCCATGATGTCAATAGCATCATACAAGGTCTGTTGTGCTATCTTACTACGCATGAAGTCAGTACTGTCTTTAGGAAAGATATAGGGGTCTATGGTAGGACCGTATTTTCGTACCAATGCTTGATGTGTGTCTGAATAAGTCTCTACGTCCTCGGCTATTTTTTTGGTGAAGTTCTTTACTGTCTTATAGTCTGTCTTGGTGACATCTATTCCGGTAGCTTCTTTAAACTGGTCGTTGGTGAAGGTCTCTCCGGTTTGTTCTACGATGTTTTTAAAGGCATCAATAGAGTTAGATCGCATGGCATCTCTTACTGATTCAAGAAAACTATCTTCTTTAGCATTATTGAATTGGTACGGATTACCTTGCTTTGCAGCTTCGGTCATGTCAACAGAGTTCTGTACCTGAGCGTTCATGTTACGGATATGTTCTGAAACGATACCACGTGCGTTGACAGCGAAGTTATTCTTTCGATCAATCATACTGGTAAACTCTTCTTTGTCATGTCTCTCTGCTTCCTGAGTCCCGGAAATAGTAGTGTTTACTTTTCCCATGATGTGTCCGAAGATGTGAGAAGGACCTGCTACCAGTCCACCTGTGAACGCTCCCATCAGGAATGTCTCCAGACCCATTTTACTATTCTGTTCTCCTGTAGCTTTAGCCATAGAGTCAGCTAGGTTAGCCGGTGCATTGAAATAGACTTTCTTATAGTAGTCTTCGGCACCAGACTGTACTATGTTCTGAAGTAACTCTTGTACACCTTCTGTAAACTCGAACTTAGTGGCTGTCTTAAACATCGACTTCCCCACTTCTTGCAAGGCTACTTTCTTACCGAACTTGTCAGCGATCTGACCCGCTATACCTGGTACTCCCCAAAAACCTTTTGCGAAGTGACCTGTTGTCATACCGGCACGCTGTACAATATGTTCAAGACTCTCGGCTGCTTCATCCATGACCATCTCACGGACAATTTTATTGGTAGGGACGAACTTGCTAAACATGTTACCAAACTGTATCTTATTCATGGTGAGTAACATGCCCACGTTAACATTAAAATCCAATGAAGAGGCTTTCATAGAAGCCTCTCTTATCTTAGCCATATCTTCTACATCAGCAGCTCGTCCATTCTGATCTTCAAAGTCTTTAACTAAAGCACTATGCGTTTCACCATAGGCAGTCACTCCTTCAAAGGCAGCTTCCGAGACAGCAAGTGTCATCTCCTGAAGGCCGCGACGGAATCCACCAAAGCCTATGTTTGCAATCTGCATGGCACTTGCGCCAGCCTCCCCTGCTCTGGCCATCTCTCTCCCGGATTGAAGTAAGTCTCCGGCGACAGGGATCTGTTCTGCTCCCGCTAATATTTTATTCCAAAGACCTTCAGCTTTACTTATCTCTGAGAGATTAAGACCTATAGCACGCTGTGTGTCCGCCACTGTCTTTCTGGCGAAGTCATTGAGTCTACTTAACTTGGAAGCATCTTTCGCCATATCTGCAGCATTCACTCCCGTTTTAGCAGCTTGGTCTGCGGCAACCTGTTCTACAGTCTTTGCAGCATCCTCAGTGGCTACCTTACCCGCAGTCTCAGCAGCAGTCTCTACGCCACTCTTTGCTACTTGTTCGGCAGCAATCTCTGCAGCAGTCTTTGTGCCTACTTTTGCGGCCACACTAGCGCCTTTCGATAGGGCAGAGACACCTTCACCTATGCCCAGGGTGACTACTGTCTCTAGTGCCATCTCAGCCATCGTACCCAAAGAGAAACCGGCATTGGCAACGAAGTCTTTGGCGAAACGTTTGTTAAAGAAGGCGTCGTCTTGTTCCTTTGTCTGAAAGACGTTGGTTTTATTTGCGTTGTCAAGATCACTATAGTATTGTTTCATCCTGTCATCTTCCTCCATGTTGATGCCATAGGCACCCATAGTGGCGATGGATCGTAAGAGTCTCCCAGTAGAGTAAGCTCCTTGCATGAAAGAGTTGGTGAACTTATACCCAAAGTCTTGAAAGGTCTTGTCTATGACTCTTCCCCAGGTGTCTGCTTTAGCAAACCTATCATTGTTACCTGGATCATTCGGGTCGAACCCTTCAGGAGTGTAGTTTTTCTGACTGGTGTATGAAGCTATGTTATCGGCATTAAAAGGTTTCTTGCCAGAACTGGCTGCATCTACTTGACTTAGACTTTTTTGTGTGTCTTCTCTGAAAGCAGTGAAGGCATCAGCTAAAGGATCTGCCTGATAGGATGAATGTTTTACCGGAGGTATATCCGGAGGAGTCTGAGAACTATCAGAAGACGATGGAGTATCCGGTATTGACGAATTATCCGAAGGAGTATTAAATAAATCTGAGAAACCTAAGTCATCAGCCATAAAACAAGTATTTTAGTAGGATTATCTTATTGATTATTAGCAACTCTATCGTGTAGTGCCGTTAATTTTTGTTCAAGTTCACGTAAGGTATCTCTGTTAATATTGGTAATCGCAAATGACTCTTCCCCCGGAACATCTTTTCCGTTTTTATTTCTATAGGTATAGTTTATGGTCATTCCAGATCCTCCTATACTTCTTGATATAGAACCACGAAGTCCCATTGCATCATTCCATTCTTTAGGAAAAGAGACATCGGCATTAGGATTATGTACAAAAGGTTCCAACATGTTTAGACTGTGAGGAGCAAAGGTGTTTTTCTGAATAATACCTTTCATGTCAGGTGCTATAGTCTGCATCTTATCATAAGGCATCGTCACTGTTACCACCTGTTGTGATAACTTTTTATTTACAGAGAGTTTTCCAAAAGACTTACTTCGGGGATCCATCTTGAAAGTTGCTGTTATAGAGTTTGTAGTAGGGTTAAAACTCATTGTAGCGTTGTTACCATATAATTCAGCAAGAGCTTCGGGGTTAAGGTCCTGATAACTGAGAACATTACTCTTACCATCTACGGTCATAGTGGTGTGATTATTACCATTTAGCATTTCTCTCATCTGACTACCCGAGATGTTACTTTTAGAAACAACATCACCTGATTGTGACGTCTGATCCTGATAGGTCTGAGAAGATAAGATATTCATCTGTTTCTTTTGATCAGTAGAGAGTTCTGATGTTAAAGAATAAGTCTTCTTACCATCTATAGTCCCTGCGTATGACACCTGATCAGATTTAATGATACCACTCTCCAAGGCACTTCCGATAACACGTTGCTGATCAGAAAAAGCTGCATAGTTCTCATTCATGGCACCTTTTATGGCAGCTATTTTGTTGTAGTAGTCCTTTGACATAGGACCAGAGACACCACCGGGTAGTCTCTTCTGCATATCGTTATAGTGGTGAAGCATGGCTAAAGAAATACCATATAGGGTCATAGAGGCCATCTCTTTACTCTGAGGTATTTCTGACTTATTACCACTATTGATGTTCTTGTTTAACTCTTCCAATAAGGTCATGTCATTTGCCGTATATTTTACGGTCTCTCCATTGGCATGACTGTTGAGTTTGTTAATCAAAGAATTATAATGACCAGCTGTATTAGGAAATACTGCGTTAGCGATACCTCCTGGATTAATAATCTTACCCGAAGAGTCTTTAGTCTGAGACTCCCAGGTATTAGATACTACATCACTACGAGAACTTTTCTGAAGATTCTCCGTCACATCATTAGCATACAACCGCTGTGTAGGTGTATTGATACCTGTAACCGTATTTGAGGGTCCTTTATCTTTACCTTCTACACGAAGCGTTTCGAGATCATACTGATGCTTTGTGAAGTCACGTTTGTCATCAATAGCAGCCTGTTGATTCATCTTTCTGGACTCTATGCCGGCAGAGATATTGAGACGTTGTATCTGATATTGGTTCTCTATTTTCTTTAATCCATACTCATCGTCTTTGATATCGGTACTGGCTGTGTCCATGGCACGATTTGTCCCCCATGCAGAGGCTGTACTTTTCTTAACCTGTTCAAAAAGTCTGGAAGGAATATTTAGTCCAAACACTTGTGAAGGAGTGTTTATATTTGTGACAGTCTGAGTCTTTAACTTGGCTAGATAGTCACCATACAGACCTAACTGTGTAGTATAGGCGTCATGCGCCTGTTGTATAGATACTTTATCTTTCGGTATTCCATTATGATAATTTTTCATAAGGGCAGCATCGGCAGTAGTGAGACTGGTGATTTCTTTCTGCGTATTGGCTACTTCGTTTAATGTCTCGTCGATGGTACTTTTCTTTTCATTATCACCTAGACTAGTTATAGCCTGATCACGAGAGAGCCCTGTTTCCATAACACCTCTGATCATCTTTTCAGACCTCACATCTGCCATGACCTGAAATTGCTTATCAAAACGAGTACCCATAGCATTAGCAGCCCAACTACTAAATGCAGGGACAGCCAGTTTACCATTAGTTTGTTTTAAGATATACATTCCATTACTGGAAGAATTCTCAATCTTAAGACCATCGGCATTAGCTGCTTTATCCAGATAGGCATGTACATCTTCAAAGGGAACAAATTCATGAGGACTTACTCTTAAGATAGACCTGTCACCACGTTTTGCATCCCGCATCTGTGCCCTACCCATCTGAATATACTCCTGTGAGACAGGACTAGCCAAGGCACGTTTGTCGGCATCAGGACTGGAAGCATAACTGTCATATTCCTGTTGTGCCTGGTCATGTGCTTTGGTCACCTGCATGTCACGCATCATCTCTTTGTCTTGTAACAGAGGATTGAACATATCGTGAGCATATTGTACGTTCTCAGACCGGGAGAGATCCATAGTGCTTAAAGACTTCAAGTCACCGTTGATCTTGTTAAAGGCACCCTTTCTGAATTCAGCATTGCCGGTGTTCTCGATACGGGAATTGAGAAGCGAACTATTCAGAGAGTTCATGGCTTCAAAACCACGATCATACTGATTCTGTCTATTACTTAAAGCCTTAGATAGAAAAGAGTAATCAGGAGAGAACTCTGGTTGATTGGGGAAATTATCTGTGATGCCTGGTTGATATGTTGCCATGATTAGTCTCCATTATTTATTAGTCCTCTTGCGAACATCGCTCTCATTGTCTCTGGATCTTGCATATCCTTGGTAACACCTTGATTTTTTAGCACTCCCAAACCAAAGTTTATCAGTCCTTTACTTATATCATCTGTAGTAGCTCCTTGTTCTCTCCACATCTTTGTCAAAATAGGATTCATGTTTTTGATATAAGCATAAGGATCTCCTCCTTGTGAACCAGACGATTCATATGAATTTCCCATGATTTTACCTTTACCAGTAAATCCAATCTCGCCAGTCATCCTGTCTACATTGATCTGAGGGGTAACAGACTCTAACCAATCGGTCTTCATCTTGTTGTTTACACCATCCATCCAGTTCTTTAGGTTACGATTTTTAAGTGTCTCCTGTGCATTATCGGTCTGTTGGTTAAGTACGGCCATCTCATCATCGTATCGTTTACGCAACTCCACATTACGAGAAGTACCCTGTTCAGAGAGTTGTGCATTAGTTCCATTTACCTGATTGACGATGCCTACATTGGCATTTTCTACACTGGCAATGTCGTTACTTACCTGAGAAGCCGTCTGTCCTGCCACTGCGGAGAGAGTACCACGTGCGGCCTGGCCATCATAACCATTCATTACGGCATCAGTCTCTTTGTTGTATTGTTCTTGCTGTGCAGCTATTCGCCTTGAAGGGTCAAGTAATGAATAATCTTCTTGTGTGATAGGAAGTTGATAAAGAGAAGGTTCGTACTTGTGAACTCTGTCGGTAAGACCTACAGCAGTCTTGGCCACATCTTGTGCCCACCATCCACCACCATGAATATTATCATTCTGCACCGGTGCAACACTCTTTGGTTCTACTACAGTTTTATCTACGGTAGGAGTTACAGTGTCCTTTATAGGAACTACCGGTACATCACCTGGTTTATTAAAACTAGGTGCTGCATAAGTGTACTGTCCAAACTTGCCATCATGAGCGTATGCCGAATGAACATCCCCTGTAAAATACTTTTTACCGGTTACTGCTTGAGCCCTGGCATCTATTTTATCCTGAAACCAATTAGTAGCATTACCGGATGTTGAAGGATTTTTTATGTCTTTTATAAAGGCATTGATACCTATACCGGAAGCAGATTTATATTCTTTATTGATCCAGTCCCCATGACGACGGGCAAAGTCTCCAAAATTAAGAGTGTTCTTGTCAGAGGTATAATAACCAGTTCCATTCTGATGTTGATCTCCAAAGGTCTTAAAGTCAGAAGTGGTATTCATATCAGTATACCCTGCTTCTTTTTGTTTCCTAAGATACTCCTGACTATCAGGATTTCCCGTTTGAGTAAACGGTCCACCACCAGCAAATTCTTGTATATCACCTCCTAATTCTTTTTGTCCCACGACTATATATTTATTATAGTCTTCATTATCTACAGGTTGGGTAGTAGAAGGAGTAACAGTAGTATTCTGCGCATTTACAGTGACAGGACGTGATTGAGTATTTTGTTGACCAGATACGGATTGTTTCTGTTGTACTGGTGCACTTGTACCATATTTTTCGGTATCAT
>QGNH01001139.1_pt1 | contig 48706 bp, 71 predicted proteins | sample 1735481 | NCBI WGS metagenome assembly QGNH01 (sample SAMN09239004, study PRJNA386568) | Viral metagenome, whole genome shotgun sequencing project.
GAATCTTTTTCTATAATTTCCGATGGCGCAAAATGGAATATATTTTAATATGATTGTCTATTTAATCACCAACAAAATCAATGGAAAGAGATACGTTGGACAAACCGTTGAGACCCTAGAGACTCGTTGGAAAAAACATTGTAGTCCATCATCTTCAAATAAAAAAATGCTTATAGTGAAAGCCATTAAGAAGTATGGTGAAGCTAACTTCTCTAAAAAAGTTTTAGCAAAGTGCGATTCGATTGAAGAAATGAATCATAGAGAAACGTATTATATAAAATTGCTTAAGACTTCAATTGGAAATGGACACGATGGGTACAATGTTTCCCTAGGTGGGGGAAATATGATTCCTTCTGAGGAAACAAGGAAGAAAATGTCTAATGCCAAGAAGGGAAAAGTTGCTCACAATAAAGGTAAAAAAGCACCCCCTCACGTTATTATTAAGCTTAATGAAGGTAAGAAGAGATATCATGAAAAATTCGGCAACCCTTCATTAGGAAGGAAAGCTACTCCAGAAACGCTCATAAAGATGTCTCAATCCCATATCGGTAAGAAGTTAACAGAAGAGCAGAAAATTAAAATATCGTCCAGCAATACTGGGAAAAAAAGAACGGCAGAGCATAAAAGTAAATATTCGGAATCAAAAAACTATAAAAAAATAAAAGTCTTGTGTCATCAAAATAATACAATTTATAATTCTCAAGGGGATGCTGCTAAAGACTTGAGAGTTCCTCAGGCCAGCATTTCTCAACACTTAAGTGGTAAAACTAATCTGGTTGCAAAAAAATACACATTTTCTCGTGTAGTGGAGAATAAAAATGTCGTATAATCCTAACCTAACCAGTAGCGCCATTAAGCTTACTGGAACAACTTCCGGAACTATAGGCATAGCCGCTTCTGCCATAACTGCCACCTATTCCCTAGTTCTGCCTGCAGCTCAGGGAGGCGTTAATACCGTCCTTCTCAACGATGGATTTGGAAGTCTCAGCTGGGCCCCATTCAATGCTGAACCCTATCGAGTAGACCTATTTACGCTTTCACCTACTGATATAACCAATAAGTTCGTCAATCTTACTTTTGCCCCAGATACAGCGGTAGACACCATTTTGACAGTTGTTGGCGGACCCATGCAGAGCTACGGTGCAGACTATACGGTTTCAGGTTCCCAGCTCAGCTGGAGCGGTTTGTTTTTAGATGGAGTTTTGACCTCGGGCGACATGCTCGTAGTTCAATATAATTAAGGAGTAACAAATGGCACAGATTCAAACTAAATTTATAGCTACAAAGGCAGTAACAGCAGTAAAGCTAGGCTCCGGAGCAGCCACATCTGTCCAGCCACTATTTGCCGATGGTAGCGGCGGCGCTTCTTACAGAAGCATTCTATCTACTGATATTCCAACGCTAAACCAAAATACTACCGGTACTGCGGCCAATATCACTGCTAGTAGTAATAGCACCCTAACCACGCTTTCCGCTCTAAGCCTGCCCGGTTCGCAAGTTACTGGCAATATTTCTGGAAATGCAGCCAATGTAACTGGCATTGTAGCCATTGCTAATGGTGGAACGGGTCAACCCACGGCTGCAGCGGCCTTCAATGCCCTATCTCCTCTGACTACGGCTGGCGACCTTATTTATGAAAATGCTACTCCGGCTCCAGGCAGACTTGGAATTGGCTCTACCGGCCAAGTCCTCACTGTTGTAGGCGGCCTTCCTGTTTGGCAAACTCCCTCAATCAGTCCTGGCGACATAACCTTAACGGATAATCACATCTTCGTAGGTAACGCGTCGAACTTGGCTACAGATGTTGCCATGTCTGGAGATGCGACCATTGTAGCGTCTGGAGCGCTAACTCTGGCTACAGTAAACTCCAATGTGGGTTCTTTTGGGTCGTCCACCTCCATTCCTAGTTTTACCGTAAATGCTAAGGGGTTGATCACCGCAGCAAGTGGGAATGCCGTCGTAGCTCCTGCAGGAACTCTTTCTGGAACAACCCTGAATAGCACAGTGGTAAGCTCCAGTCTCACCAGTGTTGGCACTATCGCAACGGGCGTTTGGAATGGCACAGCTATTGGTCCCACCTTCGGTGGAACCGGCGAGACTTCCTATACTACTGGCGATACGCTTTATGCCAGCGCCACCAACGTACTGGCTAAACTTCCTGTAGGATCTACGGGACAGGTTCTTACTGTAGTAGCTGGTATTCCTGCTTGGTCCAATACTGCCGCTACTTCTACCAATAACAAAGAGACATTCATATTAGCTTCCGGTGACATAACCAATCAGTTTGTGACGTTGGCTCATACCCCCATAGCCAATTCTACGGATCTTTTGGTTCAAGGTGGGGGTGTTCAGCTGGAAGGTTCGAGTTACGATTACGTTATAAGTGGAGCCCAGGTGCAGTTTAAGAATGGCCTAGCTACCGGTGGAGTATCGGCCCTGGTCGCTGGAGACATTCTACAAGTTCAGTATGAGTTCTAAATAATTTAATGATATAGGTGTGGTGGGAACTAATCTTACTAGTAGTGGGAGAGAATAAAATCTCTCCCTATAGACCGGCTGAAATGCCGACGTTGTTCCGATAGGAACTGAAGGAATACTTCAAAATGAGCCAAGTAAAAAATAAATTTCTAGCCCAGATGTCTGCCCTTACTATTAAGGGTAATAATACCGGCAGCACAGCCAATCCTCTGGATCTAACTGTAGCTCAAGTAAATACGATGCTTGGCGATATCCTATCTAACGGCACTGTAGCAATGACCGCCGCACTTAACATGGGCACCAATCAGATTACTAACGTAGGCGATCCTACTTCTGCCCAAATGGCCGCTACCAAGAATTATGTTGACACTCAGCTAGCGCAACTCAACCCCTATGATTCGGTCTATGCGGCAACTATCGGAAGTAACATTGCTGGTACCTACCTTAATGGTGTGGCCGGGGTCGGGGCGACACTAACCACCACGGCAACGGGAACATTCACTCTTGATGGAACCACTCCTCCGCTCGGTGCTAGAATTCTTATCAAGAACCAGTCTAGTGGGTTTCAAAATGGCGTCTATACTATAACCACGCTAGGGACTACTGGAATTTCGACAGTATTCACTCGCGCTCTGGATTTTGATACAGCTTCTGACATGAATGCTGGCAACCCAATTCCAGTCATCAATGGAACGGTCAATGCGGGCTCATCTTGGTATCAGACAGCTACTATAACTACGGTTGGAACGGATTCTCTATCCTTTAGCGTTTTCACACTTCCATCCAGCTCCTACTTGCAGGTAGCAAATAATCTCTCAGACGTAGCCAGCAAAAGTACGTCCTTCAATAACATCAGCCCCATTACGACTACTGGCGATATTGTCTATAGCGCTAGTGGCGCCACGAATAGCAGATTAGGTATTGGATCCACCGGGCAGGTGCTGACAGTTGTTGGTGGCCTGCCAGCGTGGGCTTCAGCCACTAGCGGCACCGTTACCTCTGTAGCTCTAACCGTCCCCAGTTTCCTCAGTGTATCTGGTAGTCCAATCACCGGTTCTGGAACCCTCGCTGTTACACTCTCTGGTACGGCACTTCCAGTAGCTAATGGCGGTACTGGGGATACGTCCCTAACGGCCTATGCCGTACTGTGCGGTGGAACTACATCTACCGCTGCCGTGCAGAGTATAGCGTCAGTTGGAACAACCGGGCAAGTACTTACATCCAATGGAGCCACCGCCCTACCTACTTTCCAAGCTGCTGCAGCAGCTTGGACTACGAGTTCAAAAATAAGCAATGCTGGATTCTCTACTTCAGAGTCCGCGAGTGCATTAACAATTGCTCTTAAGCAACAAGATGGCTCAACAGATCCAAGTACCGGCACAGCTGCTGTTGTCATTTCTTTTAGAAGTTCCACGGCAGCAAATGGATCGTTTAATGAGCGCTCTGTTACCGGAGCACTATCGATAGTCGTCTCGTCTGGAGCAACGCTCGGGCACGTAAGCGCGACAAATGAGTATGTTTACCTATGGGCGATTGACAATGCTGGGACCGTGGAGCTGGCGGTGTCGGGCTCCTACTGCGCCGATGAGGGATCTGTCGTTAGCACTACCGTCATGAACGGGTCTTCAACTTCCCGAACCACGCTCTACTCCACCACGGCAAGGACCGGTGTCCCGGTGAGGTTCATCGGTCGATTCAAGTCCAATCAGACCACTGCGGGCACCTGGGCTCAGGCCATTCTGGAATATTCCCCGCTTCCCGCTGACCATGGCATGCTGATCTCCAACGCTCAGCCCCAGATGCGTATGGAATATGCATATATAACCAATAATGGAACTGCCGCCATCAGTACGCAATCGGGAAGCTGGATCACCTCGGTGAGTCGGACCTCCCAAGGCGCCATTACCATCAATATCGCGACTGGAATGTTTTCTTCTGCCCCCATTTGCGTCGGCTCCCCCGCAGCGGGCTCAGGTAATACGATGGATGTAGATAGCACGAGCACCAGCGCCATCACCACGTCCACCCGCAGCGGCGCTAATACCAATGCGGACGTTGATATCATGATTATGGTAATGGGACCGAGATAAAATATGGATCATAATTTTAAAGGATATTTATGAGAAATTACCCAGTAACAGTTTTAAGTGCAACAGATACAGCTAGTCACACTGGCTCGGGCACCACGGTGGCTCAGGAATGCACCTATACATATCTAGCTGCCGCCAACGATATCATTCGTTTTCAGGGTAACTCAACTAATACGACTGATAGCACCATCTTTAGCGTAACCCAGGTAGCGGGGTAAAATATGAAACTTATAGATGATAGGCAAGTAAAACAGGTATCCGCACTTAGCACCTCCATTGGCAGTTCTGCAAACATTCCCTTGGATGCCCTATTCGCTCTCATAGACAGTAAGATGGTCAATTTAGCTTCTTCTCAGATCCTAACCAATAAAATCTTGGGGTTCTTACAAACAAACGTAGTTACGGACTCTGCAACTACGGGAAGTGCTGCCACACTAGCTGCGGGAGATATTCTCGCAGGAACTGTTAGGCTTACCAATGCTTCCCTTGCAAGTGTGAGTGGTATACCTGCCGGAGGGACTGGACAAAGCATTTCTATTGAAAATCAAACGGGCTCCCCCATTATCATAAACGATAACGATGTGGGTGCAAGTGCTGCGAATAGAATTCGCACCGGTACCGGCGCTGGTCTTTCAATGCCCGCAAATGCTACTTTTACTTTTGTGTACGACACCGTCCTATCTCGTTGGATGCTTACTGGCGTTGCCGCTTCCGCTCCTGCAGCCATTGTTCCAAATATTCAGTCCTTTGTTCTCACCAATAACTTCACTTTTGTGGTTACCTCTGCCAATGCCACGTCAGGCGCCACCTACACGAATAATGGTCAAACCTTTACTGTAGTTACGACCATATCCGGGTCCACTACGTTGGTGTCATCTGGAACCGGGGCCCCAACTTCTAGCGGGACTCTGACTAAGTCATCTGGTACTGGAGATGCAACCATAATTTTTTCGTCTCAGAGTAACGTTGGAACATACACAACTCCGTCAGGACCTGCGCCCCTATACCTAAGAGTTATCGTATCTGGAGGTGGCGGAGGTGGTGGCGGTGACAATGTATCTGCAGGGACAGCTGTTGGTGTAACCGGAGGAAATTCAACTTTTGGAAGCTCCCTTTTAATTGCTAATGGCGGAATTAGGGGCGTTTCTGGTGAAGATGGTGGCGCCGGGGGGGCTACAACTGTAGGAATTGGGGCCACGCCCATCGTAAATGTGACTGGTGGTGGTGGTAATGCGGGATTCCGAAATGACGGAGGAAATAACCTACCAGGCGGCCCGGGCGGATCTAATCCTCTGGGAGGGGCTGGAATTGGTGGAGAGAACTTTGGCGGGCCTGGTTCGCCTAATACTGGGGCAGGAGGCGGAGGCGCTGGAGCACCTGGTGCAGCAGTATACGGGGGAGCTGGCGGTGGATCTGGAGGGTACATAGACGCTATCATCCCATCACCTTCTTCCAGTTATACTTTTACTGTTGGAATTGGTGGGGCTGGAGGTGTTTCGGGAGGGAATGGCGGCGGTCGCGGTGGTGACGGAGTGGTAACTGTTATAGCATACTACCAATAGATGAAAGACGATCTAAAAATGCTAGCCCTAGCAGGACTTCTCTTCCTACTCATGTGGGCGATCGGAACTTCTATTATTGAGCTAGTTAGAGCCCTTCAGCCTCTTTAAAGTCGCCCTTACAGCATCCCTAACAACTTCCCTACTCTGACCAAGGCTAAGTCTGGCCCAGGTATCGTCTTCGCCCCATGCACTTCCCGATAGCCATTTGACTCCAGCCCTACGAAGAGCCGTCTCTTCCGCTTGGCCCATCTTTAGAATGGCGAACATACCTCTAGTGGGCACATCTTGGCCAAGTTTAGTGAATAGCTTTTGAACCTGAGCCCTATTATCGTCCAGATACCCCCTAGAAAGAGTTTCGAATCTATCTAGGTCCAGTCGTTCTAGGACTTCCTCGGCTATGCCCATTGACACACTGGACATGCCAATACTGCTCGTTGTGGCGTGCCTAAGGAGGCTGGCAGCTACCTGGTCACTGTCCGTGCTGACCCATCCAAGCCTCAACCCGGCCAATCCTAGGGTCTTAGAGAGACTTCCACACATGACTGTCCACTTCTCTGGAACGTGGGCCATATCTGAGGTATACGTGGCTGAACCATACGCGCTGTCCCAAATATCGGCTGCATAGAAGGGCTTCACCAATCCTTCGGGCGCAGAGGGGCTATCAACTATGGAAAGAGAGTTATTCCCTGGGTAGAGGATACCCTTCCTTGTCACCTCAATATGGACCATGTCGGCCCCATGGATGATGGAGGGATAGAAAGGGTAGTAGCGCTTATTGGTGGTAACGTATTCCGTTCTGAGGGTTCTCAGGGCGTATAGGGAGGCATTCAGGGCGCCTGTAGCCCCACAGGTAACGTAGAGATGCTTAGGTCTATGGCCTGACTGCCTGTAGGCCATGTCTTTGAGTTGCTCGATCAACTTCGGTTGTCCAGCATGAGGAGGATAGCCCATGTGAGTAAAGTTGGCGTTTCCTAGAAGAGATTCGTACCCTAGGGTTTCGGCTAGAGCCTGGCGGACGATGATCGGGTCGCCCCAGGCCAAGTCATGGGCGGGTTTCATGGAACGTCACCGTTGACGGCAATTTTTTCGTCTTCATATTTTCTGATAGATCGAGAATAAAGCTCCAATTTTGCCCCTTCGAGTGCCCCCAAAACGTCATTGTACGCCTGGTACGAAGGCGCTCTACCAGACAGATAGGCGTGGACCAATTGAGTGACAAGATAGTTTAGCTCTCCAGGATTGTCAATCCCAATCGAGTACATGTCTTCCACTAGACTCGATAGCTCCTCTCTATCAGACTGCTTAATATAAGGCATACTATTCTCCTTTCGATTCTTCAAAATTAAGTTTTCCGCAGAATTCTCCATAAAGTTCTCTGGCTGCCTTATCAAACGCCCTAGCAGCATCTTCTGGAGTATCAAAGTATCCTAGTCTTATTTTGTTTCCCTTTACGCTTAAAGTGGCAGTCCATTTTTTATCCGCCCTATAAAAATATTCACCTACGCCCCTAAAACCGGTAGTATTATCGGATCTAAGACCCCGCATATTGGTATTATTTTGATAACTTTGACAAATTCTCAAGTTGCTTTTTCTATTATCTAGCGTATTTCCATTTATATGATCCACATGAATTTTTGGATTAGTTACGTTCATTAAGTGCCTATGCATTCTAATCACAGTAGGGCTCTTTCCCTTGCGATAAACGGAATGGTGAGCGTAGAAAGAATCCCCATTTTTATTGAACCATGCATGCCATTTCATTAGAATGAGAGATTCGTAATCTTCGTCATCTACTACGGCTATTTTATTTTGAGTTAGCGGTATTTCTTTCATTTTATGGGCTGCCGATACATTTCCCATAAAGAAAGTTTTTTGCGATTCTGGGGCGTAATACCCAAAGGCAATAGGAGCTTCTCATATTTCTGGACTACCTCCCAGGATTGCTCCTTGGTTTTACCGCAATCTTCTAAACACTCAATTTCTATGAATGATTGGTACTTTCCATTTGAGTCTTTTACGGTATAGTAAACTATATCCGCATCATCCCAGAAAAAAATATCACAACGCTTTTCAATTGAGAAATTTTTAGTGTAACCGAGTCCTTCGCAGAAGGCATCCACTAAAAATGCACTATTCTTGTCGATTCTAAGATTGACTTCTATTCGAGCCCAGTTATTTTTGTCAACCGTTTTCTTCTTAAATGTTAATTCAGAACGATCTTCCTCGCCACTCTGTTTATTTTTAGATGGCATCCTATAACGAATGAATTCGTTTTCCGATTTAGCATAGTAGACATCGGTACTTTCAACGTATACAAAACTATTGGGATTTAAGGTTTCAATGAAGTCTTTGAATATAGTACGATCAACGCAATCTGCGCTATATTTCGTCTCTACCTCAAAGAATTTTTCTTCAGTTACCAATTCCATCCAAAACCAAGAGTACCACTGTTTGGAGACACTGTCAACTTTGTTTTTACGAAATCGATCTTTGGCCCATTCAAGGTCAGTTCCCTATCCCTCACCGTCTTGGCAGCTCCCACCAAGAGCGCCATCTGAGATTCCAGACCGGCCTCCTTGCCCTTATCTGTGGCCATCCTCAGAACTCCATCTTGCGCTGACTGGCCGCCACTCTCGACGAATGCCGCCCTGCCCACCTTCTTGGCCGCTTCCTGATAGAAGGGTCCGATATGGGGCGCCTGGTACTGCAGGGTAGAAAGGAGCATCATCAGGCCCATGGTTGGGTCGCTGATGTGGGAGGATACTGGAGGTGCGTGAAGATAGGCTGGGTCCGCACAGACAGTACTAGAGGGGCTACTCATTCTTCACCCAACACCTTATCTGCCAATCCGAACTCCACCGACTCTTTGGCGGTCAGGAACGTGTCATGGTCCAGCATCCTCTGCAAACGAGCGATCGTAAAATGGGGGACCTTCTCTTTCATCTTTTGAAGATACATGGCTTCCATCCACTTGTCAATCTTCTCCCCCTCCTTTGCCCACTTCTGGGTGGTCTTGGCATGGTCGTGGATGCCCCAGGTTCCGTAGTGGATCATCTGGCGACTAGTAGGGGCCATAAGGCGCTCATCTGCAGCCTGGAGGATAATGGATCCCATGGACATGGCATGACCAAAAACCTTAACCGTTACGTGGCTCTCGCAAAGACGAATGGTATCGTAGATAGCAAATCCATGATATTCGTCGCCACCAATGTTGTTCATGAGGACCGTAATTGGCTCTTTATTGAGACTTTCCAGGATGTGGAGGTTCTTGATCGCCTTTTCGGCCATCAGGTAGTCACATCCGCCCTCTGAAAGATCCACATCGGAATGCGCAGAACCAATATAGACATGCCGGGTGGGGATATAGAGCCCACTATCATGCCACTTATCTACGTCATCTCTGTTTAGTTTAGCCATTTATTTCTCGTATTTGAAAGCGCTTCTTATAGTAACGAGCCATTCTCTCTCTTTAAAATCGTGTTCTTCCTGAAAGTACCTACCCAAGATGTCAATGGTTTGTTCCTCAGAGTACCCAGCAAGGGCGAAGTCTACACCGAGTCCGAACCACGTCTGATTCCTGCCGTTTCGAAACTGGATCCCATTACTAAGCATACCACGGGCCCAAGGGGAAAGTCTATCAAAATCTGGCTCACCTTCTGGAATTTCCCTCTTCTCCCTCACCTTTGGCCTAAGGTGCTCATACTTCATCAGCCAATCCATAAAGTCCTTGATGGGAACCCTCTCACCTATAGAGATGAGTCTTTGCTTCTTGCCAGTATCTCTGAGGGCGCCCGGAACACGGACAGATCTGGAAGGATTCTTGCACTTGTCGTCGCACATGGTCAGAATGTTAAGAGCCCAAACATCCAGATATCTATAGGTTTTCTCGTCCGGCAGGTCTTCTGCAAGCACAGTTACGGCATGGACCGACTTGTTCCCGCTAAAGACCTGTGCTGAGATGGGAACCTTAGAATGGGCTAGATAGCCAATCTGTTCCTTGATAGAGCCAACATCGATCTCCCAAAGGAAAGTCCTAAAGGCGGTAACGTTCTCATCCCTACGGAATCCATTGATCGGATTTATGGCAGTAAGGATAATAGCCGATGAAGAGCAGCTGCTAGGAGATACGTTCTCATTCGGAGATATGAGAGGGACCGGCCCATTCAGGGCCGTCTCCAGGGGGATAGATTGAAATCCAAACTCATTATTGCTAACACTGACGCTCTCACCTTCATTAAATAGTAGCCTTAGGAGCTGTTGTCCGGTTTGATCCACGGCTACTCCAGTGCGGCATCGATGTCGCCCACTATCCGCATAACTATCCGATCGATTTCATCATAGCTCGGAGTTTCTTCGATTTTCTCGAAGGACCTTCTTGCCCTTTTAAGGAGCTTCTTGAGATTATCCCGTTCTTTGACCAGATCCTGCAATAGCGTAGCTAGAGGGCCAAACTGACGGACAAACTCTGCTAGAAATGCGTCACTTTCGGATAGTTTTTCCTCAGCATGCCTAGCTAGGACGGCGTCACTAGCCTCTATCATCCCAACTCCTGGATGCTCTTCCCTGTACTTCTTGACGTCTTGACCGGTCGGGGCACGCTTGCTCATGGGTCACTTCTTAGTCCTAAGATAGGTTCTGTCAATCCTGACCTGCGTAGTATCCAGATACCAATCAAGGGTCTCCTGTCTACCTTCGTCCTCCCATAGCTTGAGCACAATATCCTCTCTCCGGGGCATATGGTCGTACACTTCAAGATAGTCATCTCCGCTCTCGGTAGTGATTAGAACTGCATAGACTTCCTTCATACGACGGTCAAGCTTTTCTTATTACCGTCTGAGCCCTGAACAGTAACCGTGGAACCCTTAGGGAAGTCAGTACTAGGACTGGCGAAGACCGGACTACCACTAGCGGCGGCCTTGATGGCTGCAGCCGCATCGTTTCGGATCTTACGGTCCTTCAAGATATCCTCCATCAAGGCCTTCACTTCTTCAACGGAATAGCGGCGAACGACGCTCTTACGATCGGTAAACGTCTTCTTTGCAAACCCACCACAGCTAGGAACCATCACCTCCCGCTTCCTCTCCATAGGCTCAGCAACGCCATTGTTGACGATCTTCTGCCAGCGGGACGTCGTTCCGAAGCATTCTTTTGACAGGGCGTTCAGCTCTTCACGTTGGACTCGGGTCATTTTCTTTCTCCTCTTTACTGGGGATTCCCAGCTCTTGCTCTTTTTCTCGTTCAAGGTTCTTTTCAACTAGTTTAGCAACATTTTTCTGAAAGTCAACGGAATACGGGACGAATTTTCCCCTATCATATCCGGTATATATGGCTTGCCCCACGGCCTCAGTGAAGCGACTCTTCCATACGGGCCATTTACTTCTCAGGAGTTGTCTCTCAGGAATCACTTCGCAGACAAAGGTAGCCTTATCACAGATCAGCTTACTACCCTTAAAGCGAACGTTGAAGGGGGTCGTATCTTCATCATCCGTAAGCCTCTTCATCTGGCCAAACACCACGATTGGGCCTGGGTATCTGAGCTTCGCCAAGTCAAGAAATCCGGAGAGCTTTCTCTGACATGAGTACTCATCTAGCTTAGGGTCGATCTTAGAGTACCTAACGTTTTGGTAGTAGTCTATGAGAATCGTATCGTAGACCTGTTTCCCATCCTCATGGTCCCTAATAAGGCTTTCGATGATGTTCTGGATACCCTCCGCAGAAGTGGTGTGTCCAGAAACTCCATCATAGTTGTCAGAAATGATGGTCAGCCTGCCGCCTTTGGCCCACTTAGGAATGTAGTCCCGGAAGGTGTCGGTCTGTTCCTTGGTGAATTGGTCGTGATTTGTGTACTTCCAGCCCTTAACGAGACAGGTAATTCTATTGTAATAGTCGGACGGATCCTCTTCATTCGTGAGAACTAGGCACCTACCAGGATTGCCAGTAGCGGGATTCCTACGAGTAATAGTGGATAGGATAACGTTAGCGCAACAGGTAGACTTACCATCCCCAGTGTCTCCACCGATCACGATCAGGTTTCTCATGAAGTATGGTACGATCTTAGAGAACTCGCTATTGATGAAAACCATTGCATTCTTTGCAGCAGCCATGTACTCATCGTTGGCCAGAACCAGCCCATCAACGGTCTCTTGGGTCATCTCCCCGAAGTTGATGTTCTTTGCGCGTTCTAGCTCATCTGTATTCTTTTCAAGTTCCTTCAGATCCCTTGTAACCCTGTGTTCTCTCAGGGTAAGGTCCATCTCAGAGACAGCCCTTTTACGGCGCTCAAGCTCTCTATCCCGATCGACACCCTGTTCGAGGTTCTTAACGAGATCATCTAGTTCCTTACTCATTGCCGCTCACAATATCTGACTCTTCAAGGCCCAGTTCTTCTAGGAAATCCAGATCTAAGGGGGCTTCTGCCATGTCTGAGGTGTCCATTACAAGCCTGTCGGTTGGGACTACCTCTAAGGTCTTGGGCGCCTTCTTGGGTTCTGGCGCTGCGGGAGCCAAGGGCTTCTCGCCCGCATACTTCGAGATAGGCTTAGCTAGAAACTCCCTGATGGCCTCTTCCCACTGCCCCCTGGTGATAGCCCTTGCCTTGGCTAGTTCTTTGGCCGTCATCTTGGTGATAAGATCCGACCAGCAGGTCTTGACCACTTTTGAGCTAGTTACACCCGACTTCAGGTCGTCCTCTGTCACTCCAGCATCCACTAGGGTCTGAATGAGGTCCAGGAGACATCCTCGACGATCAGCAATAGGGATCACGACGTAGGTAGTCCCTTGGCTTGAGGTCTTTTCTTGACCCACCGAGTACTTCCAGTCCGTAATGAGATCGTCTATTGACCGCTTCTCTGTCATACTATCCAAGAGCCCTAAGGAGTTTTTTTGCAGTTACCACTTCTTCACTATAGACCTTACCCTTGTTCTTGGCAATGAAATTCCTGAGTATGACCTTCTTTCGGTAGTCTGACTTCCCGTCAAACCGGGCCTGGAAACCCTCAGCTTCCTTTTCTTCAAGGAGATGGTCTGGTCTCATGTTGTGCAGATTAGAATAGGGATCGGACCCACTCCCAACGATGTCCTCAAGCTCCAGGTTCCTTTGCTCCAAGGGGATAGCTACATACCAGTTCCCATCAAATTCGAAGATGGTGGCATCGAACCTAACGTTGGCCTTCTTCCTGATACTCTTGAAGACGGCAAAATCGACTTTTTTATAGCCGAGTTCCTCAGCATCCCGCAAGAGCTTCTGAGGGTACTTTGGGGGCTTTGACTTACCAGTAAAGACCGCATACTCTTCGGAGGGTTGACCCTTGATATTTCGGACCTTTTGACGGCATACCCTTACCAGATCTTCCATCCTTTGCTTGAAGAAGTAGGTGAAGTTAGCCTTATTCTTCTGATCGAAGTCACTCTGTTCGGGAGGTTTGAATTCGTACCGCTCAAAACGATCCGCGAACTCAGCCTTCTTTTGGTCCATGCGTTCGAGGGCGTAGAGTCCAAGGAAGGAAACCAGGTGAACCCTACCGATGTTCAGCACGTCGTCATGGTATAGCCCAACCGACTTGAATAGGTTGAAGTAGGTAAAGAAGGTGTTCTTGGTCAGGCGTTCCACAATCCCCATGTAGGGTTGCATCTCTTCTGGGGTGGGATTGTACTTAACCCTGCGAAAGTATTGGTGTCTTAGAAGGCAAAGCTCGAAGTCATTGGAGGTGTTTATTTTTTTAGCAGATGGAGGGGGACGAGATACTTGGTCTTGATTCATATTATCCTAAGAGGTGCTTCAAAATTGAATTTTCGACTTCATCATCACATCGCACTTCCCTAAAGTTGATCGGATATTCTTCTAGGAATGAACGGATCTTACCGTCATACTTGATGGCAGTGGTCTCGTCTTGGTAGCGTCCATGGGGACTGTAGGGCTTCGTACGAACCAAGAAGAAGTGCTCTATCTTATATCCGAGGTCCTTGCAGACTAGGTGATGCTGCTTCACGATCGCCTTGCAAGCTCCACCCTCTTTTTCATACTTGTCGTAGATATTGCCGTAGAAGGTAGTCAGAGCAAGTGGGCTGTCCGTGATGATTACGTCCAGCTCTTTCCGCATATAGAGAACTTCCTTGCGGGACTGTTTTGCGGTAATGTAGACCTGGTCGCCCGGAAGAACCTCGCGTCCCTCCCAAACCCAGTCCTTGATGTACTCCCTATTCATCTCCACATTGAGGCCCATATTCTTGAGCTTATGGAATAGACCAGCACATGTGGTGCTCTTACCTGTACCCGGACCACCCCAAAGACAGACTATTTTTTTCATATGTTTTACCTTAATTAAATTGGGGTGCCGGACTTGATTCCGGCTCGCGATTTTGATTACATAACCCGTACACTATGGTTGAAATGTAAGCGCAGCGACCTCGTAGTGCCAGCACAGTGCGTGTCCAATCCACGCCGACCCCAAACCTTTAGATTTCGCCGCGAAGCGATTTCTTGTATTCGTTCAACTCTTCTGCAGTTTCCAAGATTCCAATATCCACTACGCTGACATCTTTGGTGATGGTGCGACCGTGAAAGTGGCCCTTATGGATGTAGAACCGAGTGGTACGGCCAATCTGTTGCTCTTCGCCTAGAACTGTTCGGGTGATTTTGGCACCCTGTTTGGTTCTAAGGATGAGGGTAGAAAGAAACGTAAGCTCTTCCCCACCTTTAATGATCAGCTCGCTCTGTTCGTATTTGCTCTTAGGTTGAGTCATGTAGTAATGATTAATGAATACGCATGCGAGATCTGTGTTCTTGATTGCCTGTCTGAGCCTGCGAATATTCTTATTATTCAGCTTAGCTTCTACGGCAACATGAGCGTCTCCCGTTTCACTTTCCATGATTGATTGAGGCACCGAAGCCGCCACGGAGTCCCACACCATCATCATTGGGGCCGTAATCCCCTCTTCACGAAGAGTTTTAACTTCGTTTAGTACCTTCTCAATATTATCCCAAGCCTCTTCGAGGGTTTCTGGCTGCATTACCACGACATCTTTAGGATTTCCACCCATAAGAGCAAATCGACTCATAGAGTACTTATTTTCAGAATCGATAAGGTATACGATACCTCCAAGTTTTTGACACGAGACCATTCCTTCAGTGGCTAGCGTGGATTTGCCGCTATCCGGCTTTCCAATGATTTGGGAAAGGTGTCCACACGGGAACCCCTCTCCACCAGTAGCCTTCTTAAAGAAAGGCTTAAGGGGGATCCAAGACTTAACTTGAAGAAGGTCGTCTTCTGCACCAAACACCTTTGCTACAGTTTTTTCGCTATTTTCATTAAGACGGCTTCGAATGCGATCAACTAGGGATTTTTCTTCTTTTGCCATTTACTTTTCCTTACGGGCATCTGCGCCCAACTGAATCAAACAATCCTTCTTAGCTCGCATGGACTCAACAGCCCCACTCCAAGTGGAGGCGTCGTGTTCCGCCCTGATGAAACTTCTTTGGGCGTCCATGACTGCCGGATCCGTGTCTATTTCAGCTTCCAAGCTATTTTCGGTCCACTTTTCTGTCTTGTCTAGCTTAATCCTTTTACGGGTTTCGGCCCTGATCTCTTTCAGCTTGGCCTTAGCTAAGTCCCTCATAGAGTCTATTTTGGCACGATGCTGACTGTACCGATAAAGTACAAGAGAGAACCTTCGGAATTCCTCTCCTAGATTGGAGACATTTATCTTGAGATCTTCTTCGGGATTGATTTCCATACTATTCCTTATACCGCATTTCCGGTTTCAACACCGAGCATGGCGAAGAAATCGTCATTACTCAGAGCATCAAGGTCCGTAGTTTTGGGGGCAGTAACGGGCTTAGCAGCCGTCACAGCAACTGGAGCTGCAGCTACCGTGGCGGGAACAGGCTTGACCACGGGGGTCACGACGGTCGCGGCTACCTGAACTGGAGCAGCGGGGAGGGTCGCCACCTGAGTAACAGCCGGAGTAACCGTGGTAGGAACGGGCTCACTCTTCTCTAGTTCCGCAGAAGCTTGGGCCTTCCCATTCTTAGCTTCCCGTTCGGCCTTCCAACGAGCATCAAAGATGCGATCACAGGCCGGACTCTTACCAGTTCGAAGATCGGATTCCGCCACGATCTGAGCCACTTCCTCTGCAGTCGGACGAGGTGCCACATTGAATAGGTCCACGATTTCCGATTCCAGGCGAGCCCGGACCTCAGCTGATAGATTGGACACGATCTGCTTATCTTCGGCATCTCGCGCTACAGCCACCCCGAAGGTAGTCTGATTGCCAGTTCCAGAGCGGGTGAGGACGAGATAGCGGCCATCATCCAAAGACAGGGGGTCAATGCCCGCAGCCTTAAGACGCTTAATCTCGGTTTCAAGGGCGAGAAACGCCTTATAGCGAATCTTTAGTTCTCCAATGTTACCCTGAAGATCCATGGCATTCATGTGCATGTTTTTATCAAGATTGTAAACACTACCCTTTTCGCCACCAACTAGAGCGGTGAGCGCAGTAACCGCAGCAGTATTGCCCTCGGACTTGGCTTTTGCTAGAGCGGCCTGAAGGCTTTCCAAACGGTCCAAGGCCGCGTCAGGAACCAGCACCGTTTTGGTTTTTGCACCAGTTTCCTTATCCTTTTCAGTTTTGGTTTCAAGGGGGCTTTCGAATGGGCGCAGCTTTCCCTCCGAAGTCTTATACCCAAAATGGATGTTGTGAAAGACCTTCCAGTCTTCGGCATTATCTGTGAAGGTGCTGAAGGCCGGAAGGATACGTAGAACGATGCTACCATCCTTCATCTTAAAGCGGGTTTTTTCTTTGAACTCTTTCTTACCGGAATAGTTTGACGTCAGGGCTTTCATGTGAACTCCTTATTGAAGAATTTTGTTACGAATAGTGGAAAGGGCTTCTCCAACCGTTTCCTCTGAGACTGTTTTTACTGGAATATTGCTCGATTGCTTAAGACCCTTAGATGCCTTACCGGCTACCACCAAGAAGACCTTAGGGGTGAGTCGGGTCAGGTTCTTTTGAAGGTCCAGAGCGAAAACTTCATCGTCCGTCCTGAGAACAACCGGTGCTACTGAGGCTGAATGTCCCTTTTTAATAGCTAGATCGGTAACGGTATTGATGGCGTTAATCCCTACGATTTCGCTACCCACTTGGTCATTGACGGCACGGCGAATAAGTGGGATAAAATCCTCTATGCTATTGACTGCTGAGTTGTACCTATCGCTAAACTGTAGCATGGGGTAGGAGCCAATGTCAAGCTCCAAAGCCTTATCTTCAAGGATATTACCGGCAATGTTGAAAAGGTGTCGAATGCCTTCTCGACCAAACAGGCTTGGGTCGATTCGGGAAGAGAGGTCGCGATAGAATTCTTCCGGATCAGCATTAAAGCAACCGAAGGTATCGTTACTAGCCAAGCCAGCGAATGACTGAGATTCGCTGCCAGTCACCAAGATGAACGCCGTGGTAGCCATAAGTTCATTACGATACTGCAGACGGAGTCGCTTCAGAGCTTCAGTAGCGGCCATCTTAAGGCCCACTCGCCCACCGTAGGTGTTGGGAGAACCTTCATGGATATTGATTTCAGAATTGGGACGATTTTCTTCCATTTCTTTCAAGATACTTTTCAATGACATATTATTCCTTTACACATTTCGTTTTTTCTACTAAAACCTTGCTATAGTCTTCTTTCTTGCCCATTATGTTGTACTTTGTTACGCCTTCGCTAAAATCAACTAAGTACTGTTCGTGAGATTCTTTTAATATCTTGCCTTCTACATCGGCATTCGAAAACACTCCGATCCCACCGGCATCGATCGCTAAAACAATACTGCAAATTACAAGCATATAACCCCTTATTTAAAAAAACAACAGATGAGATCGGTGATGAATAGATACATATAGCGAATTGTGGTATATATGAGCATTATAGCACAAATAGAGCCCACTACAAGAGAATAAGTTTTCATTTCTTATTAAATCTCTCTAGAGTTTCAGAGAGGATCTTCCACTCGGGTTCGTGGCCACGATCTTCTTCGGTGCCATCGAAGAAATCTTGGGCTGCCTCCAGTACCGTTTCCAGTCTTTGGCGAAGAATCTCAACAGAATCTTCATAATCATGAACCATATCTACTAAGGTATTATGTTCTTCGATAACACGCTGAAGCTGATTAGGGTTCTTAATGACAGCTACTATGTCCGCATTAGACACTTTAACTTCCGGAAAGTCTCGATCCTTATAGTAAGGATTTAACACATTTCTTTCAAGAATGTTCATACTTCTACCTTCCTAATACCAAAGCGTTCCCGCAGCTGTTCCGTACTACGGATGCTTTTTGAAAACTCTTCAGATTCTAGGCGACCATAATAGTTGTCTTGGAAATTTCTCTGCAAGACAATTTTGGGATCTACAGAGGTGAATTCCACGAAGATTCTCCCGCTCATCAAGCTCCGAGTGATTTTTAGGGTCGTGTCTTTATCGATTTTCTTTTCTTTTAATAGCTTGAAATCTGAATTGGCTGACATCTATTTCCCCCACCTATTTTTACAAGTTCTAATAGTACCATCGAGACATTTCTTTTTAAGAAGAGAGAGGGCCGAGTAGGCATTTATCCTACCCCCACTTACGGACTTTCCCCGCAATTGTTCGACTTCGTCTACGGAAGATATGAGAATTTCCCTAATCTGCTGCGGAGACAGGGATGGTTCCTCCGATAGGAGAAGAGCTGCCACGCCCGTAACAAACGCTGTAGCTTGAGAGGTTCCGGTCATATAGCCAAACTTTCCGTCTGGTAGTGTGCTATAGATATTCTCACCTGGAGCGGCGACGTCCACCTTGCTCCTACCCCAATTAGAAGAAACGATAAGGTTATTTCTAATGTCGGTACCCTCAACCGAGACTATATTGGAGAGACGATAAGCTGAAGGATAGTAGTAGTTCTCAACCATGTCTGAATTCTGATGCTCATTTCCTGCAGCTGACACGACCAGAACTCCATTGGATTCGGCCTTCTTGAGAGCTATATACTCATCCTCGCAGAATTCTGGTCCGCCACCACTATAGTTGATAATCTTAGCTCCATGACTTACGGCGTAATTGATGGCCTTAACAGTATTGTGAAGATTTACCGCTCCAGTATTGCCATCGGAATAAAACCGGACTGGCATTATAAGAACGTGATGTGATACGCCACTAACCCCATGCTGGAAGTCATTCATGGCCGCGATGATACCAGAAACGTGGGTTCCGTGACCGTGGCCGTCTAGTGGATTCGGGGAATTAGTAACAAAATCCCACCCATAAGTCTTTGGATGCTTGGGATCGTGCCAAATACTGTCTTGTAGATCGGGATGGGTTACGTCCACACCCGTATCTATCACAGCTACTACCACATTCTCGCCGCTTTCTTCTATGCTCCAAGCCTTGGGCGCGTCTATATGGGATTTGGCCAAATTATTTATTAGGCCCCAATTCCTTAGATTATTGGTGGGATTGCCATCTGCCCCGACTGATGTGGTTAATAGCAGTAGTATTAGGGAGATGAAGCTCATAGTAAGAGTATGCCTAAATTTTAGACGTTTGTCAACCATAATTATGCTTCGATTACGATATCTGTTACAGAACAGGCATCATCCTTACCAGCACGTTTCTTGAGAAAAACGGTGCAAATATTGCCCTTCTTAAGTTCTTGAGGATAGGTGAGCTGTCCAGAAAAATAATCTGGCCACATAACATATTCCTTGACATAGGAATCGGAATCAATAGTTATCTTAAGTGCCTGTTTTGTATTCTTTTTATAGTCCAGAATGGAAGTTGCGACTACAAATGCAGTAACGGCTACGTGCTTATCTTCCGTAACCACAGAACCGGGCATTTCATCGAGCCTTTGGAGCATCTCTCCAGTAACTAATAGAGTTTCCTCGCCTAGCGGGGAGGTCATGATCTTAGACGGTTTAGACCTACCGGATATGCATTTGGAATGGTTTCTACCCAAGTCGTATAGGCCAACTAGTAGGCTGGGTAGGATGGATTTCTGCACCGCAGCATTCTTCATTGGATCTTTTTCAATCTCAAGATACTCTTCTGGAATCGTACCCTTCTTAGCCTCGGTAGCCTTTACCTTCTTCCCATCAAGCTTTGCATCTTCTAGTTTTTTGTTGAATTTTCTCACTTCTCCTGCATCTTCAAATAGTTGCAACTTTTCTAGCAGGGAGAGTTTTGGGGGAAATAGGGAATCCAGGACCCCTACGTGGATCAGCTTTCTAGAAAGGGACGGCCCGGCAACATCCCTATCGACGAAATCCTGTATGTTTAGATAGGGACGACCTTCGACAATTGGATCAATGGACTTGTTGCCCATCCCACGAATGACACCTAGTTTGGCGCGGATCTTATTATTAAGATAGTCTATTTCCATCTCATCGGTAGATAGATTAATATCTGGGGCAGCTACTAAGTGCTTAACGTGAGGCCATAGTTTTCCAGAGATTTCTTTCTCTTTAGCATTTGTAAGGATCGCAGCCCAAAACTCTAAGTTGTAATGGTGCTTGAGAAACATGCAGGCATATGTAATGTAACTATAAGAGATGCCGTGACTTTTATTGAAAGCGTATCGTCCGAAGGTAACAATACGATCCCACAGGAGTTGAGCTTCTCCCTCGGTGATCTTATTGGATGCTAGGCAGCCTAAAATGAATTCTGGCTTGATCTTCAACATCGCTGCCTTCTTTTTCTTACCAATGGCCTCGCGAAGATTTTCTGCAGCACTGCCACTAAATCCGGCCAGCTCTTTAGCTATTTTAGTGACCTGTTCTTGATAGACCAGGACGGAATGGGTCTCTGGAATTAGATCCTTAAGGATGGGAATATCCTCATATGAGTTTCCATTACGACGATGGACGTATTCCACGGCCATGTTTCTCCCGGTTTCCTCAATGACATAGTCTAGAGGGCCTGGGCGAACTAAGGATAGAATGATGGATAGATCCTCCATAGTCTTGGGCATGATGTCTTTGACAAATGGGGTCATAGTTGACGTATTGATTTGGAAACATGATTCCGTTTCCCCATTCCAAACGCTTCTATAAGCGTCTGGGTCTTCAGGGAGAGCCCAAATATAGGTCGGCTGCCCCTTATGGGTAAAGTATCCGACTTTATTTTTTTCACCATTTTTCTTATTGATGAGATCCAAGCAAACCCGAATATCCTTAAGCTGATTGATGACTAGGAAGTCATATTTGACTAGACCAGCCTCTTCCGTCGAAGGGGCTTCGTATTGAACAATACATCCCTCTTTAATGGGTACGAAATCCGAAATTGGCTTATCTGCGATTACGAATGCGCAGGCATGCTTTGAGAAAGATCTGGTAATACCAAGTGCTTGTTGAACAATGGCCCATTCCTGCGGACGAGCTTCGGCATATTTTTGAAGAGGTTCCGATACTTCGATAAGACCGTCTATGTGAATGCCATCTTCATCTTCAAATCCAAACAGGAACTGGTCATCGGTGATTCCCTGTCCAGCATCTGGCAGCTTCTTACAGAGAACTTCGATCTCTTTTTCTACTGCTCCTTTGATATACCTGTTAACGTCCTTAATGGATGATTTTAGACGAACCTTACCTCTCGTACTGATCTGGGCCGCCCTATTACCCCACCTTTGATAAAGGTATCCGCTCTTGCCATCCTTACCCACTAGGAGATCTCTACTCTCCAAGTCAGAGTCGATGTCTGCGAGCTTTAAGGCCTTAATGCGATCAACCGAATAGAATCGGTTGAAGGAAAGATCGTATAGGAATGGGTTCACTTTCGTGATGCCCATAAGATATGCTATTAGACTTCCAGCTGAAGATCCGCGTCCGGGGCCTGTAAGTCTTCCATTCTCCTCGTAATAGTCGATAACATCATGAATGGGTAGGAAATAGGGGGATAGGTCCTTGACCCCATTTTGGGCAATGACCTGAATCTCCTCGCGAAGCCGGGCAACCCAGATGGGATCATTCCAGCGCATCAAGCCCTTCTTTTTGATGATGTCCATGCACTGTTGGAGGGCGTTCCCGCCACTCTCAGCCAAGCGCCATTCGTACTTTAGATCAAAGGAATCAAAGTTTTTGGCCCATTCATTGTTATTTTGGATAATCCGTGAAGCTTCTTCTTGAGAGAGTTTGAGATGATTATAGAGATAGTTGTAGAATTCCTCTTCGGTCTTCATATGCAGGTCTGACTTTAGCCGATTCTTACCTTCTAAGACGACGTCTTGGACGATCCGATCGCTCTTCTTAGAATAGAATGCATAGTCAGAGACTAGCAGGTTGATCTGGTGCTTCTTCCCCATCTCAAGGAAGAAATGATTAATATCCAGGGTTACATCGGTGGGAAGAGGAAGAAAGCCCTTACACTCTTCCACATTAGAAATCTTTTTATAGACAGAGAAGAAAGTGGAATTAACCACCTTAGACTGGATCTCGTTATGTCCACCGCGCTTGATTAAGTCTGAGGCCTGTATCTTTCTGGCCCTATCAGTGGTCACCGTATCTGAAGCTAGAAGGGAATCGTGCGTCCCGTCCGTATAGCTGATTTTGATAACTGAGGCAAACTTTCTATTCCATCCCTCACAGACTAGAGATAGTGAGAGCTTTGAGCCGAACAGCTTCTTTGCCCTAAGTAGGACCTTTTCTGCCACCTCCTGACCATCAGCCAGTAGGGCCTTTCCGACCATGCAATGAGGTCCTCCGAGGACCAGAAGGGTTCCAAACTTGGATAGATGCTCAAGTTCTTCCCAACTCCAAAGAGATTGGGTATCTTCGTGGATTTCAATTTTGGGCATGTCCGGCTTGGAAACTGTTCGAACCAGCTCTTGGTAGGATTCCTGGGAGGTGCAAAACAGGGATCCAGTAAAGTATCGGCATCGGTCTGCTGGAGTACCGGTGACAATATTGCATCGGGAGTCTTTGAAGTAAAATTCAATTCCGGGAGCAAACTTGAGACCGGCTTTCTTAGCCAAACCATAGGATTTGAGGCAGCTGGACAGATGTCCCAGATCGGTGTAGCTAAAATGGGTACGCCCCAGCTCTTTGGCCCGTTCGATCATATTGGGCAGGGAAGATCCGGTAAGAGCCGATTCTACATGTTGGTGTGGTGAAATGTTCACTTCTTCTCCGACTCTCTTTTTTGTCTAGCCAATGCTCGCTTGGCAACGGTATCTGAATACCTATAATCCATCCTATTCTTATAATTAGCATAGCTACTAACGTAAGTTACGTTATACTGCCACCAAATAAGATACAGAGTTACCGTGTAGCCTTTCCAGGAAGGAAACTTGACACTATTGGCGCACTTATGTGGGTACCAGTCTAGGCCTAACTTTACATCGTAGTAGTTATGGTCTAGATGGCACCAACTAAATAGTAGTTTCATTCTGGCGTCCATTCATTTACATAGCAATCACCTTCGTTGTTCCAGCGATCCGGTGGTAACATTCCTAGCTCTTCCAATTTATCTAAAATTTCATCTTCAGTAGGATAGTCTGGACCGCAGTGAAGAAGAATATAGATTTCCCGTAAGACTTGAGAGCGTTTCATTCTTGCTCCAAAAGACTAATGAGGTCCTGGCTAGATCCACCATTTTTCTTACTATCCATCAAATTTTGGATGCCCCTAAGGACACCCACCGTCATCAAGATATCGTCTCGGGCAACGTGAGCCTGTCCCTTAGCAACCCCAAAGAATTCCACTGCTGAAGCTAGGTTTCCTACGGATGGGGGGAGCCATCCGTACTGCTTGAGCATGTCTACATGCTGCATGACATCTAGAGCCTTATAGTGGATTTTACTATTCCAAGTAGCCTTATCGAGAAGGTGATAGTGGGCCCACGGAATATCGAAGGTTAGGATATTGTATCCCATGGGAATAATATTTGAATATCTTCCCTTCTTTTTTAAGTGTCGATCTATCATTGCAAGAAGTTTTTTACGACCCTCTGCATAGACCACCGTATTGGGGTCCTCGATATGCTTCTGCAGATCGATACCGTTTGTGGCTAGGGCTCTTGGATTTGCTACTGGCAGACGACCTTCCGGTTTCAACTGGAGAGAGAGTTCGTCAATGATCTTAAAATCTTCGTCCAGCATAGAGAAATAGCCAGTGAGTAGATCGCCGTCACATGGTTCAAGATCCCCCGTTTCTAAGTCAAATCCTAGATAAACGTTAGACATTTCGATTCTCTTCTATTTCTACAAGCTCAGAAACTACGTGACATAGTGCAAATAGAACATCTTCGATTTTCGATAGGTGGGGGTTATTCACAACGCCGATGTAGGAATCCGAGACATACCAAACTTCATTGGTACGGGGATCAAACCGACTCACATTTGTCTCTAAGTTCCAACGAAAATCTTTCACGTCTGCCTCAAGAATTCTGGAGAATGAATATCTATGAACTCCATATGAAGCTCTTCCTGGGCCCTTTTGACTGCCCAATCATATTCTTCTCGGGTCAAATTATGAAGATCATCAAAAACTTCTCTTATGGCCCTTTGTGCGTCTTCACTATTCATCTCGTCTTATCCTCTCTAATCTCTATAAGAGAGCCCCGCTTACCGTGGACTTCTCGATTATAGTTTTCTATGATGCCATTTTCAAAATCTACAATTTTTAGCTGTCCGGAATACCAAAGACTGACAACCCCGGTCTTTTTGGTACCGATCCTAGTATCACCCTTTGGAATAGTTTTGTCAAGCTCTTCCGTAGCTATGCCCTTCCTCGCATTATTGGCTAGTTTATCGCATCGATCATTGTGTTCATCACCAGAATGACCCTTAACCCATCTGGTTTTGACCATCATACGATCCACCAGGGCTCTAAGTTGTCGGTATTTATCCATTTTTGATTCTTGTTTGAATCGGTAAGTGCCAGAAGCCCATCCAAGAATGATTTGACTGTCGGAAACCAGGGTGACTTCGGGAGGAATGATCTCGACTGCCTCATAGTTTCCCAAAACCTTGATAGGCGGCCATACGATCTTGGCGGCAGCTATGAGTCCCTGAATGGCCGCTTCCAGCTCCATGTCATTATTAGTGACATTCTCGGCGTGACCAGATCCCTCGGAATGCTTTACACCATCGACAACTAGTACCCAACCATACCCACCGGGAGTTTCATTGGTGGTAGCGGAACCATCACTATATACTTCGATATGCACTAGAGCTGATCCGGTGGGGGATTAGAGGATTCCGGCTTAAGCAGTTCAGATAGAGAATTCGAAATAAATTTAGCTTCAGACAGACTCAGAGATAGACTTTGGTTCTCAGCCGGATCGTAAATCTCAATGGGCCATTTATATTCTCGGTCGGATCGTACTATCCAAAAAACTGGACCCCTAATTACCTTTTCCATCTGGATTCATTTCCTTTTTAAGCGCTTCAACCGATTCTTGATAGATCCTCTCAACTTCATCCGCTGGGATAAGGAGAAGTCTACCAATTGCACCATTCTCTAACAGATTGTCCGTTTTAGCAAGGAATTTATTCAAACTATTTTGATATTTTGGGGAATGGATGAAGTCTTCCTCTGTTAAGATCTTTGCCTGAAGTTCACTTTTTTCCATTTTTACCACCAAAAGAGGGTCTGAGAATATTATCGTCCCCTATACTAGCTAGCTTGCCATGTTCTTTTTTGAATTTTTCAATAGCAAATTCAATATCCTTACAGGCTTGAGAAGCTCTACCCCTATCAGCATTGATTAGGATCAGCCTAGCCTTAGTTTTGGATAGCTCAGCCTTGGACTTCTTGTATTCGTGAGCAATAGGGACAGTATCGGCCTTCTTGTGGAACTCAAGGTTTTGTTCCAGCTCATTCCTGCGAGGTCCCAGGATAGAGATTTCCTTATCGATCTGCTCTATATTGACTTGGATAGACTTTAAGGCGATCTCGGCGTCCTTGATTGCTTTATTTAGTTTGTCTAATTCATCAATGCGATTCATGACTTGGTCCTATTCATAGACCTAGTATATCATGGGTCTTTAAAAAGACCAGAACTTTTACAAGCTAATCACTTTTCCTTCGATTAGAACTGAACCATTAATAAAAGGCGTAGGGGTGACGTAAACCACTCCCGTGCTAGTATCCATATGGCCAGTCCCAATGCCGTGACTCCATTCCTTACGGGCCTTGACCTGGTGCATATAATCGATTTCTTCCACATCCCCAAGCCATCCCAACATGGCCCCAAGATGCCTATTACCCTGCGCATCGCCCTCTACGGCGTAGCCTATCCGATGGGTATGTCCGATGATGATGTTGTGCTGGAAGGTGTCCAGGGCCTTATAGTGGGCATATCTACCAGCTACTCCGGTATCGTGGGTAACATTCAGCTTACCGATCTTATAGGCTCGTTTATATGGGACATAGGTAAAACCCTTCTCTTTCAATTCCAGGATCTTTGGTATGGAAATGAAGTTAAATAGTTCAGGAGCCCTATCTCTTAGATATCGCTCCAATCGATCTTCGTGATTCCCAGACACAAAAACATTATTTTTAGCGCCAAGGGAAGCGACCTGATCGAGGGCCTTCTTAACCTCCTCGATTTCCTCTTTTAGCTTAAGAGCCCTATTGGGATCTTTACTGTGCGAACTAACCCCATAAAAATCGGCAAAATCCCCAAGGATTATAACGTGGTCTGGCTTAAAGGCCTTACCAGCCTTAAGCATCAGATCAAAGGCGTCCTTATCGTGGTAGGGGACATGGGAGTCTGGAATAAACAGGATTTTCTCGATTTTACTTTTTGACATTAGTTACTCCTAAAAGGTCGTATACTGCTTTTTTTCTATTCATTCTGAGCACTTCTCCAGCCAAGCCACAATTCTGGGAGTTAGTCATCCACTCTATATTGCTTAGAGTATATCCCTTCCTAGAATTTTTCCTATTAACTGTAGGAGTCAACCTGCGATCAAAACTGCTACTATACCATCTCTTGTACAGCATCAGAAAATCGGAGTGATTTTTTGCCCAGGTTAAAAATACATCCTTAGGAAGAATGGGAAGACCCCTATATAGGTCGGGTCTATCCGTACATTTCCCCCTCACTCTAGACCTCATACTAAGATAGAGCCTACATAGAAAGCTGTTGATAGTGGCTTTGTATTTGTGGAATCCGCAAAACTTATTAGTTGAGTTGTTCAGAAGAGGATTCCCACATCCCTCAAAAGCACAAGTTTTAACGGATTTCCTCATTTAGCTATTCGCCGTGACCATGTTGTCAGTGGAGGGGACTTCCTTTTCACCATGGATTTCGATCCCAAAAGTGAGAGGGCTTTCAGCTGGAAGAGGATCTAGAGTGCGAGGAGCTTCTGGAGCAGCGACTTCTGCCGGTGCAGCTTCTGCGGGAGCAGCTGGTGCTTCAGGGGGAGCCTCAGCAGGAACTTCACTTTTCGGAGGAAGAATGGAATAGACTTCGAGAACTCGAACATCGTACCGACCCTCTCCAAAATTGGCCAATTCGCCAACCTTCTTACCAAGCAGGGGATCCTGAACTTCCTTAGGCTGGGAATCAAGACGGAACTGGACTCGAGGATTAACCACAACACCATCCTGCGTAAGTTCTTCAACGACGACGTATGAGTTTAGAGCGACTTCCTCGGAAGAGGTGATATGTCCATTCTTAACGAAGCCAGCTACCTGATCCGACATTTCATTGACGGTCAGCTTAACAGCTGCGGCATTAACGGATTCAGGATTAATGCTAGATCCAGAGGCAGCAACTTGGACAATAGCCTCCACCTTCCTATTAAGGAGCTTAAGAGCGTCCTTCATCAGATTGTTATCATTTTGAAGACTCTCACCAACCGCAGCAAGCTGCTGAATCGCATTGGTGATCTTTTCATTGGCCTGATAGAGAGCCGTAACGACTCGTTCAAGGTCTTCGATCTTCTGGGTAGCGGTACGCTTATCAACATTTTCAGACATAGTATCTCCTAGGTTAGTTGCGCCATGGATTGGCAATGGTCAGGTTTGTAGCAGACTGTGTATACATCATTTCAAGGGCTTGCGGGGTCGGATGGGGAACTAGGTTTGTCGGCATTGTGGCATATTTCTTCCTGCTTCTCTCCTCGGCTGCCTTGTTATGGGCGAGCAGTTCTTCTGGGGTCATCTCTTCGATCGGTTTTTGTAAGGTTGATTCGTCTGGGGCAATTGCCGATTTCGCCTTGGTTGCAGGTTTTTGAGTCTGTTTAGGTGCTAGTTTGGCAGGCTGAGGGGCTCTTACCATGGGTTTACTTGCTGTTAATGGCGCGTTCGGCCTGAGATTACCGCTAATAGAAGAGATGCCGTCTTTCTTGGGAGAAGCCTGAACAGGGGGCGGAGATTGCTCTTCCGTAGCCCCCTTAGACATCTTAGAAGCCAACATCTTAAGCACGGTGACTTCCAGGTCGTTGAATGGAGAAGAGACTGTGGTTTGTTGAGCTGCCTGTTCCTGCTTAATGCCAACCATGATTTCCATGCGCTCCCTAACGAATCGGTGGATTTCACGCTGAACATTACGAATAGCTCTTGGATCCGCATTTGTATCGGCAAAGATATTGCCCTGAAGAACCATCTGATAGAGACGTCCCTGCTCCAAACGAAGATTGACGTCATTCATTAGAACAGATTCATTTTCCTCTTCTTCCAGGTCTCCATCCGGAAATAGGTCGAGTTCCGGGTCACCTTGGATCTCCGAGAGAGCCTCTTCATCCAAAAAGACCTGTTGTGCCTGTGGAGCGGCAGGATTTTGTTTCCTATCCCAGCTAAAGTTACTCATACACTGTCCTTTATAATGTCTTCCATGCTAAGTAGCTCAGCAGGTGATTTCTTAAGTCTTCGCATGTGGTAACATGCAGCTAAACCAAGGCCGTCTGCCAAATCTTCGTCTTTGCGTTTTAAGGGCTCTTTGAGTTGTCCTGCAAATATTTCACTCACTCTACGGATGTTAACATGCTTTCTACCGATAAGTCCAGTTCTTTTTCCATTTATATCATATGAAATGGTGGTTTTGTTCTTTTCCTTGTAAGTTCTAGACTCTTTATTCCTTTTCTTTTCTTCCTTATTCATCTGGCAACCAATCTCACGGCGCCACTGTTCAGTCATAATGTATACGGACCTGATTCCGGTATTCTTGATATACTGAGCTAGATTGTAATGGATGTACTCTAACACCTTCTGGCTCATAGCGTTCTTGCTTCCCTTACTGGTCTCCTCGATCACCAGGACTTCCGGGTTTAAAGAACCGATCAGTTTCTCAATTTCATAGAAGCAAGAAGTGGACCAGTCAACGAAGTTTCCTGGATACTCCCCTTCCGGGAGGTGTATTTGCGGAATGGTTCCATAATCACGAAGTTCCATCCCGCCATCGCCGCTTATTATAAGAGCGTACCCAGTTTTCGTACTAATATCTAGTCCTAGCACTCTTTCCGATTTCATTTTGGTGTTTTAGCATGCTTTCTCATATTATCTAAATGCCACATAGGTTTAATGTTACTGTAGTGGCAAGCCTTCAAAAATTGTTCCCGATTCGTTAGATCAAAACTAGAAAGGGGAATAGTGTGATCGAAAGACCATTTATTGTAGCCCCTACCATAATTTTTCCAGTTCATTCCCGGTTCCCAAAAAGACTCTATATATGTCACAAATTGATCTATCGAACACCCTAAATCTCTAACCGCAGATCCGGACTTGGCTTTTTTATTTATTGCCATATTCATTCTGGACCTGAGCCTGTTACAGATTTTATAATTTAGGTCTATCTTTTCCCTATTAGGCCTATATGTTCTGTCGTATTCCCGCTTTTCCTCCTTGTGATCCCTATAGTACTCGTACTTGCTTTTCCTGTTTTCTTCCACGGAGTACCATTTTATGTGGCTCTTTTTGTTGTTTCTGGTCTTTCTTTCGGGATCCTCGTCACTATATTTCTTATTTCTTACAGAAAATTTTGCAGGGTCTTTAACATAGGCACCTTTTGCGTATGCGAGCCTTTCTTCCCTATTTCTGTCGTAGTAGTCGTTAGCCTCTTTAAGCCTACAATCCTTACAGGCAGTGGACAGACCATCTTCCCTATATCTGTTTTTATGAAAATTCTCGATAGGCTGAGGATTCTGTACGATGCACGTCTTTCTACTGCATTTTTTAGTCTTCATAGCTATAAGATTGGAACGGACTCAAAAAATGCTAGAAAGTTGTATCTAGTTGATTTTATTCATAATTACCACAAAAACGGGCTTCCCCATCCTCTTCATGGTATCGATCATATTCTTCGTACCACGACTCTCGCCGTCCCACACCGCTACCAGAGCATCTGCATACTCTGCCATCTGACGGTTCCTTATATGTCCAGCACCCTTGCCGTGCAAGTCCCAATCTGCGGGGAAGATCTTAAGGTCGATATCTCCCAGAGCAGCGATACTTTCTCCTACGCGATCAACGCCCTTGGCACCACCAGAAACGATCTCTGAGAACTTAAATCCAGAATTGAGCATGGCCTGCTTCACAATTCGCCAATCTGTAATGTCGCGAGATCCGGCTACGATAACCTTCAAACAGCGCCCTTTTCCTTACGAAGCTTGACAGCCACAGAGATAATCGCATTCTGACGACCCTTAACTTCACGAAAGCTAGAGCTGAGAAGCTTAACGTCATTCTTGGCCTTAGTGTATTCATCATTAGCGTCCAGCTCAGCTTTGGTCTCAGAGATGGCCTGATTAGCCTGAGCAATACGCTTATTGAGATCCGGCACATCCATAGCCTCAAGTTCCTTGAGGACTTCTTCGGCGTCAGGTCCGATCTTTTTCGAAATTTTCTGCAGTTCAGTGAGTGGCGCTTTACGTGGACGACCCATACATATTCTCCTTAGTAACTAGTTACTTCTGTGTGGTTTTCAGACTTTGAGGCAATTGCCTTAGTACCAAAAAACATAGCCTCTTCGATCTTGGTACGGAAAACGGCTTTCTCACGACCTTCTGGAAGACTATCCAAAACAGCATTCACTGCCTTTGCCATAGTGGTCTTGAACTTCTTAACTTCTTCAAATCCTAGGTCATTTAGCTTATGGGTGTCGAACATAGGTTCCTCTATTTTACTGTTACTGTTTCTTCTGAACCAAAATCACAACTCTCGCACTTATTAGATGGAACCACCAAGATATCGTGTCCATTAGAGCAAACGTATTTCCAGGTATGATTGTTAAGATCGTGATGGTGGTATTTTCCATCTTCATCATAGTACGGTTGGCAGTACATCGCTGTGCTGAATCCTAATCCACCATGGATTGTGCTTTTCTGATCAAGTTCTTTACATCGTGGGCAAATCATTCTTCGGTCTCCTCGAATTCTGAGGAATTGTCCGTGTAATCGAACTTAACAAGTCGCTTAAGTAGCTTATGACCATTTAACCATAGTATGACTGCATTTGCAAATGAAATATGCTTAAAATCGTTTTCTGAAACAACATTATTCGAAATGTGCAAATTTCCTGGCAATCTAAGGTATTCGGTTTTTGCCAATGAGATTAGGCTGAACAGGTCCTTAGAGGTAAGGAGTACGTCAGAACTTGGTTCTTGGGCCTGAAGTAACTTTCCCAAAATAGAACGGCAGATACCTAGGATCTTCCTATCGCTTTCCTGCTTACCTATTTGGAGACTTATGGTATGTTGAATCTCCCTTTCTTCAACGGCAACTCTAATAACTTCCGCTTCCTTTTCGGTCAATTCAAGTAAGATCATAGAACTATTGTTGCACGACCGTGCTGGTAAGTCCATCCCTAATTACCAAAATCTTATTTTCGATGAGTTGAGTCACGATTTGATTGTGGTCGATTAGTAGGATTTTCTTTCCGGTAGAGTTATTTTTGAGCATTTCGATTGCATCTTCACAACACTTAGTGTCAAGGCCGGTAAAACCCTCATCGAGTAGGAACACGTTGATGCCTTTCCCGGTACGTTCCTCAATGAACTTTATGACCGCAAGATCTATGCCAAGATTTACGGCGGATTCTTCTCCACCCGAAAGAGACTTGACTGGAATTCCAATCTCGCCATCCATACTTAGGACGGCATTAATCTCTTCCTTGACCTTACCGTCCTTATTTTCTTTCAGTCCGTCAAGCTGCAAAGTGGCCGTGGCCATGTTTGGGATTCCCCGAATCATAGCGGTAGCCGTATCTCCAATAGATTCCAGAGCGTCCTCAAAACTACAAGAAAGGTATGATTTAATTGCCTTCTTCGATTCCATAGCCAATTCGATTTCTTCCAGAATAATACCTTGCTCATCGACCTTCGTATTGAATTGATCTTGATACTTAGAGGCTTGCTCCTTCAGCTTATCATAGGACTCATAGTATCTCTTTTGATTTTCCTCAAAAGACTTAAGCTTATGTTTTGCGTGCTCAAAATTAGCTAGGGCCTGGGATTCTGCATCTCTAACATAACCGATGGTACTTTCATGAATCTGCCTAAGCGCGGTTTGCTTTTGTGCGAAATTGACCACTATAAGTTGTTGTTTGGCGTTTTCCTTAAACTGATGGTCTTGCTCTTCTTTACGACACTCCGATAGCTGCTTGTCCCTAAAATCTTTTTTAAGTTTCAGTTCAAGAGCTTCCTGAATAGCTTGAGATTGAGATTCCAGCCTTAGTTGGGCAATTTGTTGATTCACCGAGTCTAATTCTGGAAGAGCCCTTGGTTTAGCTTCAAGCCTAAGACTGTCTAGTTGGGCCCGAAGAATCTCCGCCTCAGGTACTGGACGTGGAGCTATCTCCAATTCTAGTCGGTAGACTTCATCTTTCAGGAGTATGAGAGCTTTCTCAGCTTCCATGCCCGCGACTACAGCCTTCTTATGTTCGCCTATTTTGCTAAGAATGTTTTGTTCTTTAGCCTTTGCCGCGTCGTTTACCCAGCCCTGTTCGCATGTAGGGCATACGGATAGGCGAATCTTTTGCAATTCTTTGGCCAATAAAAGAGCTTCCTCTTTAGCTCTAGCCCCATCTTTGGCAGTATTGGCGGCCCTTATGGACTCCACCTGATTGGAGGAAAGCCTGGCTTTTACCTGCGATTGCCTAGCCAACTCCAGTCCTTGAAGCTTAGCCTCTTCCATTTGGATAGCGGATATTCTATTTTTAACTTCGGACTGCCTGGTTTGTTCGGCATTGTTAATATTACCAATTGCAATTTGCAGCTCTGAGATGGAAGCTTTTACGGCTGATTGGCGATTTATCTCATTTTTCTCAAGTTCTGCTATTTTGGATACAATCTGACCAATCTCCGCCTCTATGGACAGAATTTGACTCCTATCGAAGGGGATAGCCACTATTTGGGGCCTAGAAGCTTCTAATTCGGCTATTTCCCTCCCGTGAAGCTCTTTGGTTAGGGCATGAACCTGAGCAGCTTCGGCATGCTTACTTTTAAGCTCCTGGAGAGCCTCAGGGCGGACTTCCAGGATAGGGGGTGCCCCAAGGGAGACTATCCCAGATTGGGTAGCTTCTAGGGCTGATTGGGCCGACATTAGGGCGAAACGGACAGTCTTATCGTCTTTATCCAAAACTTCAAGTCTAGCGTCCAAGGCGGTGACTTTGGCTTGTTCTTTTTCTAATCCAAGGCAGGAGGTGAGGAATTTATGGGTTTCAGAGGGCCCCATAGCCATAAAGAAGCCCGTTTCATTCTGGCGCTTATGGTAGGTCTTACGAAATAGCTCCCTTTCCATACCAATAATTCGGTCCAGCTCTTCCTCAGCCAACTTAGAGCTGCCCGTCGTTACTGTGCCGTTGATATCAATAAGGAGTTTTCTGTCTCGTTCGATCTTAAGGGGCAATCCATCAAAATCAAATATGCCGGTGACTTTCATTGGAGTCTTAGTTAGACGGGATTGCAGTACGGTATTTGATACGTTACTAACGCCGAATAGGTAATCCAGCACCTTTAGGGTGGTTGACTTGCCAGCGCCTGAGCTTCCGCTCGTATTTCTGTTCTCGCCTTCTATCTGAGTTAGAGGGTCAAGAACGGTAAAATCGACCGCTTGCTCCTCCACAAAACGACCGATACCGGAAAATGTGAGGGATTTAAGAATTAGCATCTAAGCATTCACCGTTGGGGTAGAAAGTAAGGTGATCAATGAGGGCCTGTCTTGCGAACTTGTGGCTGCAGAATCCGCAATATCCATAATCTGACACTCCAAAATTAAGCCAATTCCTGGTAATCACACCTTCTAGGTGCGATTCGCAATGTTGACATAGGTCTTTAGGATTGTCTAGATTACATATGGTTGGAGTTTTACAGGTCATGATTTATAGGATATCTTAATATAAGCTATTAGTCAATTCTTTTTCCCAAATATCCTAAGATATCGACAATCTCTACACCTACAGGTCTTGCTTATCTCATACGGAAAAGAACGAAGTATGTCAGTATACTCTTTATTGGTGGGACTTCTTTCTTCCAAAACCCTTATATTAACCGTGTTCAGCGCGGTCCATAGATCCAAACTTCCGGTCTGACACATATAGAAACGACAAGTCTTCCAATTTTCCCAATTCCTGTGTGAACCGAAGAATGTGATTTTATCGGACATTAGTCTTCCTCTGTATAATCGCGAGCAGATCTCTCATCGTTGATCTCTTGAATGTTGGGATCGACCTCTATCTTCCTAGCCATTAAACCATTGTCGATGGTTACTTTGTACGACGAAGAAGTGGCCCCGAAGCCCTTCTTGGCTTCGAGACCACATTCACATCCCACTACGGAAGGAGAGTCTTTAGCTGATTTGAAGTACTTCTTCAGTATCTTTCCGCAGCTACAAGAGTAGTTGATCAGGGGCATATCAGTACATCTGAACTACTTGCTTTTGCTTATAATCTAGATCGAATTGGTGACTAAACCTATTGCTAATTTCTTTAGCCACTTCAGCGGTGATGATTTTGCCATCCTGACCTGCAACTCGAATATTCATCGGACTAGTATTGATGGGGCAATTATCNNTCGCAGCGAACAGTTACAATCCGATCAGCATAGCCTTGATCGACAGATTTGGATCCGGTCAACCACATTTCATGGTCGTACTGAGCGGTATAGCTTTCATAGGTCTGCTTACCATTGGTTCGCTTAACCGTCTGCTCATCAAGCTCACGAACGCGATCGATCCAAAGCTGGTACCGAGAATCCATTTGACTGGGGTGGACACCGCCGAAGGAACCCTCCACTCCGCCTGCCGCATGATGACTCATAAGAACGCCATTCTTAAGAATAAGGCGATCATTCAGATTTTGAGCAATCTGAAACCCCATACTTGCCGAGAAGAGGGTAATCGTCTGAACTGGACGGCCAAGACCGTGGAGGGCTTCGATAAGCTCCAAGCCAGACTGGATGCTGCCGCCTGGAGTATTCAAGAAAAGATAGAGAGGAAGCCCCTTTTTTAGGGAACCGTCCATAGACCTAGCTTTGGCTATAAGGGATGAGGTTGAATCACCGTTAACTTCGCTATTCAGAATGAGCGTATTAGAATTGCTGAGAGTTACCGAATCTGAATTTGCCTTCTCCTTAGAAATAGAAAGGGTGGGCACCAAAACTACAGCTGAAGCGACTAGCAGACCGATAACAATTTGTTTAACTTTCATTTTTCTTTTCCTTCTCCGTTGGGGATTGTTCTTGAACTATATCATGAACCTGTTTTGGAGCGGGTTGGTTTTCCTTTTCCTGCTCACGTTTTAGATCGGCAAATGCCTTTAGCTTTGAGCTAAATGGGGTTTTGGGAGTAATTTCAACGCTATTAGCTCCCGTCTTAGTGATGGTCATGCCTTCGCCAAGACCATTCAGACCCACTAGGGCCTTATCATTGGGCATACCGAGGTTTTCATTGCTGAGCTTATGAAGTAGTTCCATTACCTTGAGCACAGTAGAGATATCCTTGGGATCGATACGGTCTGCAAATTCCTCGTTATCCGTGCGAAGATATTGATGAATGTTCCTGCTGACCTTCTTTTGGTAGGCAAGAACTAGTTCCAAGAGAAACTCCTGGGACTGAAGTTTCGATTCCATGACCTTGTCTTTGAGAGTAGCTTGAAGCTCTTCTAGGTAATCCCTCCGAAGTTCAAACCAGGAGAATTTGTGGGCCAAAAATAGGATGACAGACTTATTGATCTTGGTGACTTGCGCTATCTGCCTGTAGGATTTCCCATCCATATAGAGGCCCATGCATCTTTCGCAGTCCGTGTCTTTCAGAGTATGGAGTCCTAACATGCCATTTTCTTTAAACTTTTCAATAGCCTGCAAGTCCTTCATTGTGAAGTCTGCGACTGGAAGTAGGGCTGGTAGGTTTTCTGTTTTATCACTCACTCTTATATACCTCTTTGCCATTGATCAGAACCTTAATGGTCGCTTCTTTCCAAAAAAGGTCTCGTACGGCCCTCTCTAATCCCTTATATCGTTTGTCTAAGTGGTCGTTGGACTCCAACTTTAGGGTGAGATCGTATTGGAATGTAGTCGGCTTTTCTTTATCCGTGGTTTCGATTTCGTAGTCCAACTTTGACTCATGGACATCATTAAAGAAAATGAACGGCCAAGCCTGAAGGGATTTCAGGTGAGTCTCCGGGACCCTTCCCAAGAAAAGCATCAGCTTAGTAAGTTCTTTAGGGGATGGTTGTTCAGCCAAGCAATTCTAATCCTTTCATATACTTAATAAGTTTTTCTCGTGTTGCGGGATCGGTCTGGTAGTGCTGAGATAGGAACTCATAGAGGCTCTTACCCGACTTGCGCTCTTTAGATTTCTTGATGTCCGTGATCTTACTAGAAAGACTGGCCACGCCGACCAAATCTTTTTTGGTCTTTGAGATCCAATCTGAGGATCCTACCAGCTCTATGTCTACCTTGGCATTGGCTGGTAGATCCGGTTTTTCATCCCCCTCCTTCCATTGAATGGAGATGATAGGAGTACATACATGTTCAGTGGAGATGAACTCTTTTGAGACTATTGCTCCACGATCTGTATGTTCACAGAGCCAGATACCCTTTCGACGATTAGCGCAACTCTTAGAAAGCCATCGGGCAGTACCGGGATACCAAACCCTACCGAAGCTCTGTTCGGCGTGGACGTGACCCGAAATGAGATAGGTAAGACGAGGATCCAGCAGATCTGAATCCACTCCATCGGGCGCATACATACCATTGTCGTACTTACTCCCCTGGTAGGTCGTGTGAGAGACGAGAAGTGTAGCCCCCTGTTCGGCAAGATAGTTAGCTGCAGTTACGAAATGAGCATTATCGTGGATATACGGAAGATACCCTATGCCGTCATAGATCTGTGGTTCCGATATGATCCTTACACCTTCCAGGTCAGATAGCACATCCAGGGCGCTATAGGTGTCAGAGTAATCTCCGCCTAGGTCGTGGTTTCCGACTAGGACTAGGGTGCCAAACTTTTCCTTTCCTAGTCTGTATAGCCATTCGTGCCAGAATTTCTGAACCCTAAGTCTGACGATATCGTGGGTATCGTAAAGGTCTCCTAGAAGTTCAATCCTATCCACTTTCTTTTCTACGGCAGTAGATAGAACGAATTCCATGAGAGCTTCGGACTCTTTTAGATTGCCGGGCTTCGCGTGAATATCTCCCACTCTAAGTATTAGCATGTCGAGACCTTTTTCCATCGGCTATGCTCTTTATTACGTGGTCCTCACTCCACAGAGGCTGTAGATTAGTGTAGTGGCAGGCAATAAGGAGTTGTGCCCTATCATTAAAATCAAATAGGCACATAGGTTCTTTATGATCTATTTGCCATTTACCCACTCCCTTACCCCATTTTTCCCATATCATTTTTTCTCCCGTAATAGGGTGTGGATAAAATAGAGATTCTATGTACGTTTTGAAATAATCTATGGTACAGCCCAAATCCTTGACGGCAGATCCCTTTTTAGCACCACCCTTTATAGCCATAGTTAGTCTGCTTCTCAATACTAGAGATAGTTTGAAACTAGGATCTATCGAACTACGTTTTTTAACGTATTCTCTATTTCTTTTTAAGATGCTTGGTTTAGTCTTCTCGTAAGATTTCCTTTTTTGCGCCTTAATTATTTCGGGGCGGTCTTCTCTAGCCTTCTTTCTACATTTTCTATCTTTTTCCTTAATTTTATCCAAGTTTTTAAGTCTGTTTCTCTTGTCCATTTCACTGAATTTTTCTGGATCGTTAGCCCTATTTCGTTTCTGTCTATTACTTCTGCATTGTTTGCATTTAGACTCTACTCCGAATTTTCCCAATTTTTGCTTATTGAAAAGCGACAGTTCCTTTTCTAGAAAACATTCCGTGCAGGTTTTCACCTAAACACCTCGCAATCACATTCAAAGGACTTCTTATAACACAGGGGGCACTGACACTCACAAATATACTGCTTACAAATGGAACACTTGCAATCACTTGCAAGCCAAGTCAAATGGACAAAGAATAGGGATACGAATACGCATCCACAACTAGCCTTGCGGATAGATAGGTTCTCATAGGGACGTTCTATGATGAGCCTTCCAAATCTCATGTCCGAAGGGCACCTTCGTGAATCTCATAGCACTCCACATACGTGGCTTCTACGATCAGAAAACTACCCAGAACATCGGAAGACAGAGGCTTTGAGGCCCATGGATGTGTGTGGAGGGCTTCTTCCCTAACATAAATAGTAGACCCCTTAGGAATAATGGTTCCATCTGAAAGTTTTGCACTAACCAGCACCTTCAGACCCTTTAGGCCATCTCGCTGTCCGGGAGTAGCAATGCCGCCCTGTACCCTAGCTTTGAGGCCCTCTTTAACATATGGTTCCGTAATGACCCTATTGTTGACTGAAAACATCATACGTGATCCCTTCTATCTTTATTGTGACACTTTCTACATTGGTACTCAGAATAAACTTGGCCATCCCGAACACCATGACAACCGAAGTCGTAGGGTTGGCCGCAAGCACAAATGGGAGGCTCTTCAACTACGAAAGGAGCTACTAGGGGATGCTTTACTATATTTGTAGGATCGGAATCCTGAACCGCAACACCGTTTACGTGTATAGAATATGTTTGGACTTCTGTAGTTTCAACCATTTATCCTATCCATGAGTCTTTTGTACGAAGTGAAATCATACCAGGCACTGATCATAGCTCCAACTAGAATTACCGATGGTAGGAGCCACCAGGGAGCGTGGGATCCGATGTGTTGAATGGATTGAAAAATGGTCATTTGATAACCCAAACAGGATAGGGGTATGACGATACCGCCGCCCTAAATGGGCCCCTATATAGGGTTTGACAAAATTCTTCCACGTACACATATCTCAAACAACTATCAATAGACCAACCCTTCAAATATCCAGAATCTTGACAGCGAATAATTCTCTCTTTAATCAAAATATCGGGAAGGTTAGAGCAATAATGTAGCGCATCCCTAAGAGCCTGAAATTGTGATTCCGTACTGACTACGGCAACCGCAGCTTCGTTTTCAGCTAAGATCTGCGCTAGAGCCATAGTCTTGCCGCTATTTCGCGAAGAAACTACGAGACCGCCCCTTAAAAGGGCTTCTTTAATTTCCTTAATACGATCATTTAAGTACATACGTTTCCTTAAAGGAGAATAAGTAAAAGGGGAACGGCCCAGGTATCGGCAACTTTAATTTTCTTAGTATGGACTAAGAAAGTGTAGCAAACTACGCAAACAGCCTTAAAACAGAGATGTCCCATTCAGCTATCCTACCCTACTCTTAAGGAAAGTCAATCTAAATTTCAATACCCTTGAGACGCAAAACCTTCTGATTAATAAGTGGCAATTTTCGTGCCAATCTGGACATGAGCCCTATCTGCTGCTTCCTTCCAAGACTCTCTTCGACGCTTTCTGTAACATCCGGGGTAAAGTCGTATACGCCAAATCCATCCTCCCCCAGATTAGAATCGGAGGATATCGGGCTGGCGGCACTCATGAGATAGGCAAGTTCCGAGACAGTCACCTGCTTGGGGGCTGTTTTGCCCTCTAGAAGGTCCGCAGTGAAGCTAGCATTGACCGCAGCAGTTAGTTCCTCAATGTCGGTAATTCCTTGCCTACCACGAATGCTATTGGCCCTATAGATGATTCTACGATCGGAGGGATAAAAATGCATCACCGTTTCAGAATAGGCATCAATTAGGTTACCAACAGCCCTACCAATGATGACTCCGCAGAAATTGGGCATATAGGGACCCGAATACTTATCTACAGCTGAACACAGACCCATAGAGCTTACCTCTACCAGATCTAGGAAGGACAGGTGACCCTTGGGGGTCTTTCTATAGAAGATCTTAGCTCTATTAATAGCTAGGGGCATGTTGTTGCTAATGATTACTGTCCTAGCTAGCTCAACTTGCTTATAGACCACTTCTAGCTTTTTGGGCCACAATCCGATCCAATTGTCCTTGAAGAACTTCACTAAGTGAAAGTTAATGCCGAATGGTTTTAGGGCTTCTGGATTCTTTTCTTTGAGAGCTGGGGTGATCTGCGAAGAGAATGTATCGGAGCTTTCCCTAAAGTAGGGCCTAGCAGACAGGATATTGTTGTTGGAAACGCGGATTAGAGAAATGAATTTCTTATACATTTCCGTGCTAATACGATAACTTAGAACGGTTTCATGAAATAGCTTTTCAGAAGAAACCAACTTCTCAAACTGCTGTTTTTGAGAGCTTCCATCCTTATTGCGCTCGATCGCCTTGGCCACGTCTGTGGCTAGCTGGGCGAATATGGGGTCGTGGGGGTCTTTGAATTTTTTGGCTGGTTTTGACATAGTACCTTTCGAACCTTAATGGTTCTAGGTATCTATATCACGGAATCAATTATTTTGGATTAGAGCCAGGCAGGTTCGCCTTTTTTCATGCCAACTTCTATGAGAGTCTTTTCTATGAATTCCATTTCAGAATGGGCAAAATCGTAAGTGCATGTCATACACTCAAATAGGCCTAGAGCGTCGCGAAGGTCGTAGAAGTCATCCCCAAGATCCCCTTCCGGGAATCGGTCATCTATGTACCCTTCCTGTTCAGATCCAAAACCTACGACGGGCTCTTCACCTTCATTTACGGAAAAGAAGTAATAGGTATAGTTGGATAGGGACCTGGACTTTTTAAGATCGTCCAGCTTTTCTACAACTTCCTTTTTCTTAATGACCTTATTGATCTCCTTACGAATTCCGTAAAGTTCGTCAAGAGAATTTTCTTCAAATTTCATTCTACTTCCTCTTCCCCAATAGACTCCAATTCTTTGATGGGAACCTCAAACCATTGACCTACTCTATCGAGGTTTCTAATCAATTCTTTAGCTTTCAGAAATCCAGCTTCATAGGAAATTCGGCACTCCCAGGCATCCCTGAATTCCTGAGTGTGGGGCACACTGGAGCCGGGTCTCATATTTTCACAATGCTCATTTGCTAACTTATGCAAAAGTTTCATACTGTTTCCCCACATCTACGGCACACCTTAAACGTTTTACCGTTGCAGGCAGAAAGTAGGAATGTCCAATGACCGAATAGTCTACAGAATAGCTTCATCGCAGGATACCTTCATCATATCCATGCTCGTCTTTCCATTCGGCATAGAAGTTCTTTTTATGGCCCCGAACGGTTAGGAGCTTGGTTACTGCCTTGACCCTCTCCTTGTGGGTTTTGGCTTCAATAGCTACCTTAAGAGTTAGGTTCATTATAAGAGTAGAGTTCCCCTTAGAGTCAAATAGTACTACTTTGATTTTTTTCATGTTATTCTAGCACCTTCCGAATAGATTCGAGGGCTTCATCTGCCGAATCATAGCCTAAATTCTGGTCCGATCCGTCGTGAAACTCCACCCTATTATTTTTGGTCCGATCGTACCAATTGCTCTTGGAGGCGTACACTTCCAGAGAATCTTTAACTGTTTGAAGAACTGCCAGCATTTCTTCGTACCTTTTAGCCATTTTCTCAACTGCAAAGCAATATTCGTACGTTAGGGGTCCGCACGGAGCTTCCATGTCGTTTACGTGTGTGAAATTAATGCGACCGAACTCCCGAATAATATCTTGTGTGGTGATGGGTTTCATTTAGGGAGTTCTCCGTATCTTTCTTTGTAGGTCTCAGTCAGGTACCTGTATCTTTTTACACACTTACCGCAATAGCATTCGCCAGATTCAGTGACAAGATAAGTACCATTCATACAATAGTCCTTGCCGCATTTTTCGCAAGAGCTGTAGCAGCATTGGCAGACGGTTCGAGTTTCCTCTTTCATTTCCACATAGTCCCATAACAAATGTCAATCTATTTTAAGCGTACATACTTGATCAGACCAGGGCCACTCTCCATATAGCATCCTATCCTGATTTCTAGGTGTCGGCTCATAACAAAATTATCTTCAATATCAAAGTCAAATATGGTGCAATGCTCTTTTGGCGCACACTTTGCGGCCCATGGGTTGCTCTTACCCCAACGGACGCCGCGACCCACAGCCCCCTGTTTGGTTTTAATGGGGGAGCTTCCTCCAACCCAATTAGCCACATAATGGCACGGGTACATGTTAGTTCCGGTGGCTATGCAGGAGGTACCAGCAAGTCCCGATACCTCTCCCCTATTGAACTTTTCGATACTCTCCCTACTATCTACCTTTTCCACTCCAAGGGCTGCCAATCGATCTTTCCGCTTCTCAGAATGGGCTATAGCAAATGGAACCTTAATCAGCGGAGTTAGCATAGCTATTTGGGAAAGTTCAGAAACCAGAACTAGTGTCCCCTTTCCTTGAGCGGCGGCGCTGTTCACTAGCTTGGCTATAAAAGAGGCAATATTGGTATTCTTAAGAAAATGCTCCCTCTTCATAGCGAGAGCGTCGGAATCCTCAAAAGTGGGATTGGAAGATTCTACACAAACGATCTTAAAATCGTGAGGGCAGATATAGCCTTTTTTAACAGCCTGTTCGGTAGTTAGGGTGCAGACGGTTCGACCAATGATGGACTGCAGGAGGGGTCCCGAACCATCATTACGAATTTGGGTTGCCGATAGGAAAAATCTATAGGGAATTTCAGATAATACTCCATGACAGACTGCCTCTAGAGACTCAGCAGCAAATTCATGGCTCTCATCTACAATCATTACTTGCTGTCGAGAAAAAAATTCATGTTCTGGAGTGCCTTCTTTAATGTTAGCCAGGCTATCGCCGATAGCGATGGTGAACTTTTTGTCTAGCTTTTTCTTTCCGTCTCCAAAACACCCAACGTACTTTTTACCGAAGTGATGTTCGAATTTTTCAAGAAGCTCTTCAAAGATACTCTTAGAGGGTACGACAATGACGGTGTTGAGTCCCATCTCACGGCAAGTATTTAGAATAATAGCACTTTTCCCAAATGCAGTGGTCAGAGAAGCGTTGGCATGTCTTTCTTCTGGGAAGAGACGGCAAGTCAGTTTCTGTTCGGGATGGAGTTCGAATGGAAGAGGCGCCTTCCAGGGAAACTTTCTGGGAGTGGGGTATTCAATGAAATTTTCAACTTCTACTTGAAATTGGGTAAGATAGGGAATAAAGCCGGGCCTTATATATAGCCCCTTCTCATCTTCATAAACCAGGCATTTTTTAAGATCTGCCTTGAGAGTTTCTAGGTGTGCGGACCAGCTCTCAAGGTTTCGGTTTTTCCAAAACTTATTGTGGGAATGTCTCTTAATGAGATGTGCCACGCTGGTATTGGTGTAGGTTAGAGCCGCACGAAGAGAGACAAGCTCTTCCTCTGTGGCCTGTACATAGGCCCTAGTGGGGGACCGGATGCAGAGTTTCAGGGGGTCTCCGGAGATTTGTCATCGGGACATGACTCAAAATTGCATGGTTTTTCTTCGGTGCATAGTCCACATACATTGGTAGGTTTAGCATTACGACTCAGACGATTCAAGTCCGCGAGACCCCTCCTGATCTCAGACAGCATGCTAGCTAGAGAGGTTGGGTGTGAAGAGCGCATACATGATTCTAGTTCTGCTAATTCAATGATGGCGTTGCTAACCCCTTCATGAAGGGTCAAGGCCTCATCTCGGGACTCACCACGACGGGTTTCGATGTAGTCCAAACGGCCCTCGATTCGGCACCCATGTTCCTGAGTCTTGTCAGGCGCAGGATCGTGTGGGACGGCCATTTTATCTAGCCTGCCGTGAACGTATGACTTAAATTCTTCCGACCGCTCCAGAGCATCGGCGAGCCTACCCACGATGTCACTCCATGGCCATGGTTTTAATTTAGCGTTTAGTTCCCTCGCCTCTGAGAGTAGTTCCGCATTTGTCGGTTTGGTGTCGCTCATGATTTAACCCCTTTCCGATTCTCCAACATTCAACTGTTCAAACGTAGCAGATTCGGAATAATATCCATTAGAAGATCCGTACCAACGGATAGTCACCGATCCCTTGATCGTAGCGACCTTATAAAAGGTCCACGTTTCGCTCTCTTCCTTCCAATCGTTTCTAGGGTTGGGACTATAATCGGAGTCGTAAAAACTCTCACCTTCGTCAGCCTTTCTCTTCTCGTAATCAGCTTTACGTTCTTCCTTCAATGCGCTATCTGGTTCGGAACTAGAAACCTCTTCAGCCATTAGAATGGGCGTGCCGATAAGGTCTTCCAGATCTCCATGAACTTCTTCGATAGAACACGAGGCGCAACAATCGTCATAATAGGACATTTGAAATAGCTCACCATCGCTTGTGGCAAATTTGATTCGTTCATTGCCTTCTCGGTCGATGGCCGTGATAGTCTTACCTTTTAAGATCTCAAACGGAACTACATGTTCAGCCCACATACGATTACCTCTTTCGAAGAGAATACGGGTACTAGAGGTTTAAGTCAAGAACTTTCTCATGATATACCTCAGAGAACCAATTCCAAGGAGATCCCGATGGCTTACAGAGTAGCTAAGAGCGCACCTAAGAGTTTTCTCAATAATAAGAAGGACTTGCAGGGTCTAGTTATAAATGTAATGAGCAAGGTGGCCGATGCAGTGGGGAGCAGCCTCGGGCCTGGCGGTAGGGTTTCCCTCCTAGAGGCGGATCAGCCTGGATTTCCCAATAAGGTTACGAAGGATGGCGTAACCATCCTAAAAAACTTAGGAAGTCTAAATAGTTATGAGCATCTCATCATTGAAACTGCCGTTAGTTCATCCATGCGAACTGCCACTGAGGCCGGTGATGGGACCACCACAACTTGCGTTCTAAGCTATGAGTTCATTAAGAATATTTTCGATTTCTGCAATAAAAATCCCAAGCATAGTCCCCAGAAGGTCGTTCGTAGGATGAAAGAAGTGGTTCAGAAAACCCTCCTTCCCTATATTGCCAGCCGATCAATCAAGGTAACTGAGGAAAACAAGGAACTCTTGACTGCAGTTGCTACCATTTCAGCAAATGGAGAGAGGGAGCTTGCAAGCGCTGTCATTCAATGTTTTGAAGAGGTTGGCTTCGGAGAAAGCTCTCATGTTACTATCCGAGAGGTACCCGGCCCCTTCGGATACAGGGTAGAACGTATTGAGGGATTTCCAGTTCCAATGGGATATGAGGAAACTAGCGGGCGCTATCATGCCTCATTCATAAATGACATTGGCAATCAGAGGTGCTTCCTAGAGAGGCCTATGTTCATCTTGTACGATGGCGTGGTCAACGATTTGGTTCAATTCGTTCAGCTCTTCAATGCCATCGACGAAAAGCATGCCAAGGGCGAAGAGGGGTTCCATAACTTGGTTCTGGTGGCTAATGGATTCAATGAGACCGTCATCTCCAACCTGGCGTTCAATTTCGAACAGAAGGGCACGCTAAAGATTATTCCTATTAGGTCTCCGATGACTCAATTCCTGAATTGTCAGACGCATTTCTTGCAAGATCTGGCTGCAGTGACTGGAGCTAGAATTTTTGGTTTGAAAAATCAAATCTCCGAAGCGACCGTATCAGACCTAGGTCAAAACATGGAGAGTTTCGAATGCTACCGATTCCGAAGCACTGTGGTTGGATCGTCGGATCCAGTCAATATTGAGATGCGGTGCGATGACATCAAGAAGATGCAGAAAAGAGCGGAATCTCAAGCCGAACGTACTTGGTTTGAAGAGCGCATTGCCACCATCAGCTCGGGTATTGCGAAACTTACCATTAGTGGTGGGAACGCTTCCGAACTTAAGGAACGTAGTGACCGTGCAGAAGATAGTGTATGCGCTGTACGAGCCGCTATTAGTGCGGGAGTTCTTCCTGGAGGCACTAGGATTATTTTGGACATGGCTTCCCTACTAGCTCAGGAGCTTCCAAAGGGTGACGCTGCTAGAGAGATCATGATGCCATCCTTTATCAGCTTAACTCATAGGCTCCTAGACAATGCGGGCTATAATGAGGAAGAAGTCGATGCAATTCTAACTAAGTTGACTCTAAATCCTGAACTTATCTATGACATCGAGGCTATGGAATATGGCGAATTCATGAAGCTAGGTGTTTTTGATGCCACTAAGGCTGTCAGTGAAAGTCTTTCCAACGCTCTTGCTCTAGGTGGCATTCTGGGCACGTTAGGGGGCATTGTCGCCTTCCCTAGGGATGCTGAGTTTGAGCGTAAAGAGGCTAGTTTGGATGAGGAATGGCGTAAGGTGTCGATGAATAGCGATGCGTATCAAAATCCGGCCTTAAATAGGGCAAGATCGTAGAATTGCTTGACTTTTGGTCAATAATGTGGCAATCTTAATAGTATGAAAACTGTATGGGCCACCAGAGAAATAATTCAGGTGGAAGCAAATAAATACACAAAACGCGGAAATTTCGCAAAAGGTAGCTCCAGTGCCTATAATGCTGCCTGGAAAATGGGAGTATTGGACGTTGTTTGTTCTCACATGAACGTCCCCATAAATAAACCGCGTTCCAATGAAGAACTGGGAATAAGCGCAGCCAGATTCAATAGAGTGGAAGATTTTAGAAAAGGGGATCCTTCCGGATATGTTTTAGCTTCTAATCGTGGAATATTAAAAGAATTATGTTCTAACATGACTAAGATGCGTGAATATAGAACTGAAAATGATTTGCGAGATGCCGCCCTTCCATATATGTATCGAGCCGACTTTCAAAAAGGAAACATTAGAGCATATCAAGCTGCTTGGGAAAAAGGGGAAGAGTTTTTAGACAAGATCTGCTCCCACATGAGACCCTCTAATGGATCTTCCGGTCCAGAAAGGGAGCTTCTCTCTATGATAAAAATTTTCAACCCAACAGCAAAAAAATATAGAGATTGCAAGGTTAGTATTGAAGGTAAGCCACATATTTATGCTTTTGAAATAGATATTTTTATTTCAGATCTGAGCAGGGGTATAGAATTTGACGGTACTAGGTATCACTCTTTCGAGTATATGAGGAAAGATGAAAGAAAACGGCTTTGGTCAGATGAAGATCTTCACAACTACCACGAAATCAAAGATGCTTGGTTTGCCTCAAAGGGAATTAGGGTCCTTCACATTAAGCAGAAGGATTGGATTGAAAATAAGGATTCCTGTATACAAAAATGTCTTGATTTTCTCAACATATGATGGATTTTAAAGCACTAACAGATGAACAAAAGATCGAGATGGCGGACCTCATGTTCCAGCATCTCGAACGTGCCGAAGATGTGAAGGATTGGGCAAGATCTTTCCTTGACTTAGAGCTTCCGTTAGAGATCACAGATCCAGATTCCAATACCTCGCCCCTAGATGCTATTTGGCAGATCTATGATACGGCAAAAAATAACCGTGGAGATATAGCTCCGGGCTATATCTTGATGTCTTGCCGTGAAGGCATGAAAACGGTTTCTGTTGCGATTCTTGAATTGCTATTGATGCTTCATTTTTCTTTGACGGTCGCTCATGGTGCAGCCACGGAAACCCAATCTGCAGTCGCGATAGGTTACATCTCAGACTTCTTGATGAAAGTAGATCCTTTGCTAGAAGCCCGTAAATGGGAGAATATGACGCAAAACAAGCGTACTATTCAGTACAGGACCCCTGAAGGAAAAATCCCTTTCATTAAAATCGTTATCTGTACCGCTAAGGGAATGAATAGCCTTCATGCCAATTTTCTATTTCTGGATGAATTGGATTTGGCAGACCCCAAAGCTATTAAGCAGGCCGTTAACATCACGGGATATAGTCGTGGCTTTCACGGTATCAAAGTGTACCTTTCTACCCGTAAATATTCCTTCGGCAACATGCAGGACGCTTTAGATAAAGCTCCGAAAACCCACTACAAGGTTCTTAACTGGAACATATTAGATGTCACAGAAGCGTGTCCAACTACTAGACATAGGCCTGAGCTTCCCCAACAAGATATATTTGTGGCCAAGGATCTCCCTCTTAAGCAGATCTCCGGAGAAGAGTTTAATGGTCTTCCAGATATTGAAAAACCGAAATTTGACCTCTTACCCAATGTCCATGGTGGGTGTGTTGGGTGTGAACTTCTCCCGGTATGTAAGACCAGACTTTCACAAAAACCTCAAACGGCTACCGGTGGTTTTTACAAACCTATTACTAGCGTAATTCAGAAGTTTGCAGAAAATGATGTGGAAATCGCAGCTGCAGAGCTTATGTGCTGGAAGCCTGGTTCTGAGGGCCTAGTTTACCCGCGATACTC
>QGNH01000546.1_pt1 | contig 48630 bp, 69 predicted proteins | sample 1735481 | NCBI WGS metagenome assembly QGNH01 (sample SAMN09239004, study PRJNA386568) | Viral metagenome, whole genome shotgun sequencing project.
TGGACCGCACGCATCACCACGAAGGGGCGCGCCCTGACCATGCCCTCGATCACGTCGCCAGCCGGGAATCGCCCAGTGATGCGCGCAAGCCCCACGGCCGCCAGAAGCGGGCCGCAGTTCACATCACCAGCCTGCGCGACGTACTGGGAAAGCTGGCCGAGCGTCGGGATGCTGAAGATGGCGAACGGAAGATCGGTGTCCGTGGTCGCTACCACAACATGCCGCTCGCCCATGCCAGTGAGGCGCTCCGAGGCAGCCTTCACCTCATCCGGGATCACAGGACGGCCGCCAGCTCGGAGAGGGCCAAGTCGGTCACGCCACCCAGGATCTCGAACTCGAGCCGGATGATGCGCGCCTCCGAGACGCCTTGGCGAGAGGCGCCACCACGGCGTGCCATAATGCACTGGTTCAGGATCGTGTTATGGATCTTGTCGTAGCCGACAGAGTAGGGATTGCTCCCGTACTTGAGGTTCAGGCTGAAGATCAGGTTGTAGATGCCACCGACGACCGCGGCGGCCGTGAGCAAGGCCGCGTAGGTCTCGTCTGCCACTTCCATCGAACCCTGGGCGCGATAGTTCCGGCGGCCGTACCCATGCGGAGCGCCGCCGGCGCCGTAGGTCGGGGTGATGCCACGCGTGTCCGACCAGTCCACCGACTTGATGTTGGACAGGGACAGCGGGACCGGCGTGGTCATGATGATAGAGAGGGATTCCCAGTCGAAGGCGCGGCCGAGGATGGACATGGGTCACTTCCCTGCGAACGGGCTTTGGAAGCCCACGTTGAACTGGATCCACGACGCGGACGCCATGGGTTTGATCGAGACCTCGATAATCAGCGTGCTGGTCGTCAGAACATCTTGCCCGGGCGGAACCGTGAGGCTGTACTTGGACATCTGCTTCCGCTTGACGCGGATGTCCAACGGGCCTGCGCAGACATTGAGCAGAGGACCGGCGGAAGCGGCAGGATCCGAAGGATCCACGTCCATCTTGATGAATGCGATGCCCGCAGTGCGCACGTCATTCGCCACCAGGTCAGCGATCAGGCGGAAGGCGTCCTTCGAGTAGTCGCTCGAGGGATTCGACATCCAGCCATTCGTGAAGAAGAACCCGGCCGCACCAAAGATCTGGCGGACCGTCACGTTGTTCTGGATCTGGTCCAACGAGATCACGTCGGAGGTGCTCCAGCCCGTGGGCGGGAAGGAAACGATCGCCAGAAGCTGGCCAGCCGAGACGATCCCGAGGTCGTTCTGGGGATCCAGGAGAGACCGGCGGGCCGCCACAACCGCCGAGACCGGCATGATGTACTGGCCACCCAGAGACTTGACCACCATCGACTGGCAACAAATCTGGACCCGGTTGTGGGCGAATGCAGCCCGCACCGCACGCATAAAGGTGGCGGCCAGCGCGCCCGTGGTCTGCACGGGCGTCTGCATGACCAGGTAGATGAACTTGAACCAGGTGACCGCGGCGTCGTCCAACTTCGCCGCCAGCGTCGCAGCATAGGAAGACAGGGCGGCGGCCGTGAGCAGGACGTCCGAAGGGATGTCCGAGATGTGGAAGGTATTGAAGAACAGCGAAGGATCCTGGATCGCCGTGTCCATGGCCGCCGTGAACGCCGAAGTCAGCGCAGACGGCGGCGTGATCTTGACGGCGAACTCCTGGCTGGAAGCGGTGCCCACCGGATTCGGGTCGACCGCGTAGGTCAACGCAGTCGGAGTGATCTGGATCCCAGGATTGAAGCTCCCATAGCCGACCACGTTGTTCGCACCGGTCTGGAGGACCTGAGGAGAGCCCCAGGTGCTCCCGCCATCGAACGAGTAGATGACCTGGGCGATCCCCAGGGCGCCACCAACCACGATGCGCCCCCGGATGTCCCAATCCGCCAGCAAAGTTCCGGCTGCACTGGAAACCGTCAGGCCTGTGAAGGCTCCGATGGTGACTGCTCCTGCGGATCCTGGAGTGGTCGAGGTAAGCTGGATGGCGTAGCAGAAACTCCCGCCGGAAAGGAAGAAGGTGACCAGGTCCTGCGCCAGCGGGCCAACGCCGAAGAGGCGCTGGACGTCGTTGGGAGAGTTGACCGCCGTCACCACGCCAGGAGTCGCTGCACCATTGCCCACACCGACGAAGACGAAAATCCCTGATCCGGACGGACCCTTCGGAAGCTGCCCGTCCTTGAAATTGACGAAGCTGTTCGGCAGAAGCGGTGTGGTCATGGATTCCCCCTGCGCGAAAGGTAGATCACGGAAGCAGTGTGCTGGAAACGGTAATCACCGGCGTGACCGCGACGGTCGCCTGCTTGTCGAGCCAGAGGCCACCATCAGCACGGACCACACAGGTCGCCTTGTACTGCTTGGCCGTGTTGGTGGTGTCGTCCGGCAGGATCGGCATGAGCATCGTGAGGAGAATCGGCATCCCATGTTCGTCGGCCGGCTGGACCGCCAAGCCAGAAGCAGGCATCGCATCGGTGATAGATCTCGGTAGATGACGGGCAAAATCGAAGAAGAACTGGGTAGCCTCGGACAGCTTCTCCGACCACATCGTGACGTCGAAGTGGAGGATCAGGTCGAACCGCTTCGAGCGGACACGCAGCTGGCCGTCATCCCCGCGCCAGGAAGATCGAACCCCACCATTCGGGGGATCCCCGGCCATGTTCATGACCGGCGGGATCTTCTGGCTGTTCAGAACGCGCGCGCCGGTAGGCCCATTCCGCTCGATCGAGCTGTAGGAGATGTCCAGCTCTCCAATCCCAGCCAGAACGAGGGCCGCCTTGATCGCGTCCTTGCAGGGTTTGACGAAGATCGGATGCGGATCGTTGTGGGCCATTCCTGGAATCTACCTCATCGCGCCCGAAGTTGCCGGCGGACCTGCAGGTCCCGGGCGACATCCGCAGAATCCTGGGCGCGCCCCTTCGGGCGCCGCAAGTCCTCCTTGGCCATCTGAACCTCCAGGAGCATCGACTTCCAGAGCGAGCCCTCCTTGGCTACACGCTCGATGCGCGCGATAGACTCGTCGTGGCGGATCTTCTCTGCGGCACGGCGGAGACGGTCGTCCCGATCGCGAACGACCAGGCGCGCGGCAGCCGGGACGGCATTCAGGGTGTCGAACTTGGCGGCCCCAGCCCGGCCGGTGACCACCAATGAGACATCGGAGACGAATTCCGGCGCCTGCTGGAAGGGATGCTCGATCGTCTTCCCAAACCGGGTCTTCGTGGTCTCGTAGCCCAGGGAGTCCCGGACCGGGATCATCCGCCAGGCCTGGCGCTGGGCCTCGATCTTCTTCGCCATCTTCTGCTTCGCGACCACGTCGCCATTCGAGGCGATCGAGTCCCGCATGGCGCTAAAGTAGGAGCCGGTGTCCACAACGTTGAACATCGACCGCAAGCTGGTCTCCGACTGGAGAAGCCCCACAGCGCGCCGAGCCTGGATCTGCGACGCGTACCGCGCCTGCTCCTGGACCGTCGCCGAATCGCCGACCAGGCGCTGGAGGCGCCTGTTCGCGAAACCGGTGTCCTGCATCGCACGGCCAAGGGCCAGCGTCTGGCCGATCAGGTTCCCTCCAGCCATGGCCGCCCCGGCCGCGCCCCACTTCGAGAACAGGCTCTTGGGCGTGATAGGGGCGCCCATGTCCAGGAAGGTGTGGATCACCAGGTCCTTGGTCGTCGGCTCCGTGTAGGCCTCAAGCTCCGCCCGCTGGTCCATGGTCAGCGAGTCGTAGGGCCGGCCAGCCAGCGAGGATGCGTGCCGGAACCTCGCCCAGGACTCCACGAAACCCAAGGCCTGCAGACCACCCCCCAGGATGGCGCCCACAGGCCGCAGGAACCTTCCGGCCGCCACACGGGCAGCCACGGCGTCATGGAAAACGAAAGGCGCCCGCACGACCTCCATCGCCTTGCCAGGCAAGGCAGCAGCACTGAAAATTCGAGAAGTAGCCAAGGGGTGCTGAAAAGCCCATCGCGAAACAGCACTTCCAGTTTGGACGTCATGGAATCGTAAAGGAGAATCAGACATCAATTCTGCCCATTGATTCCGAAGCTGACAAACTCGACGAAGCCGAGCTTCAGCTTCACGAATCTGCGCCTCAAAATAATCACCGATGGCACGAGGCTCATTCATCTTCTTAAAATAAGAATCAAGAACATCATCAGGAAGCGGTTGAAAAATACGTTCGCGAAGTTCATAAGATGGAATCTGAGCAGGGTCTAATCGCTTTTGAAGGTCCTGAACCTCTGGAGTTAATGAATTAAAAGTCCGAATCTTTTCGCGACCACCATATTGAATTGGGCCTTCATATAATCCAGGAGTAGCAGTAGGATCGTTTCTAATTTGCGCATAAATACTGGCCCTCAGATCTTCGCTACGGCCAAATGTCCCTGCATGAGGCCGCCAGATTCCACCAGGAGGAAGCGATGCACCTTCTGTTGGAACATGAACTTCATCAAAGTTTGCAACATAAAATGTTTCATTAAACCCGCGCTCAGGAGTAGCTTTTACCCATTTGCCAGTACGACGATCAACCTCCCAGGCACCAGTGCGCGGGATCTCACCAGCAATGAGCCTAACGCCATGGAATTCTGTGGTACTATGATACCGGCGGACCAAAGCCCATTCGCGAGTAGGAGCGTAAGACGCTTCACCAAACGCACCACCAAATCGCAAAGGATCTGACGCTACATACCGGGGCACAAGACGACGCAAAGAAGGATCGAAATAGTACTCTCCATTCTCCATAAGCAAATGCTGAAGATCCTCTGAGATATGATCTTGTCGAAAAGCGTACCGCGCACGATTCGCCGCATCAACAGGAGTCACGCCACTCTTAATAAGAGACGCTTTCACACGAGCATAAAGTGCGCGCTCACCAAGAGTAGACTCAAGTTGCGCTTTCTCATGGATACCAGCAAGCCACTGTCGATTGCCTTCAGCCCAGGCGTCATACGCTTGTGCATCCTCAACAGCAGGAGCAAGAGAAAATTGGAAGGATCGACTATGTAATCCATACGTCACTCGAGAGAATCCACGCGGGTAAACTGCCGCCTGATTTAAGATCGGACGATATAATTCGGCAAATTTAATAGCATCCTGCGTAGTCGACTCAAGACCAGCACGCATATCACGAATCGAAGCAATAAGACTACGAGCCTCTTTTGATTGATTATTTCGCACAGATTTAATCCAATCAAAAACATCCTTGAATCCAGCAGTCTTAAAGTCTTTCACTCCAATCTGGAGAGACTTCGCCACAGTCGTGCCTGTCAACTTCCCCAGGTCCAGCGCCAGGCCCTCCATCGTCACGATCGGGAGGAAGTTCTGAGGCAACAGGTTCGCGAGCCCGCGGCCCGTGCCCAGCGCCGCACGCGCCGAGTAGTCGGCACCCTTGATGGCCAATTGCCGGCTCAACAGCCAAACGGCCTCGGACGCCTTCCCATGCCTCACCGCCTCCACGAATTCCTGGTAGAAGGGAATCGCCTCGAGCGGCTCACGGCCCACGTGGGACTCGCTCAGAACCAGGTACTCCTCCACCACACCACGACGGACTGCGCGCAGGAGATCCCGGTTGACGTACCTGGACTCCAGAAAGGCCAGATCCGAAGGCCGCTGCGGGCCCACAGCCAGGAGACGATCCTGGGCTCGCTCCAGAATCGAGAGCTCGCCCGTCCAGTGCGCCCGCTGAGGAGCCGTCAGCCCCTGGAAATCCTGGCCACCCTTCGGCAGGAAAGACTCGTCACCCGTCTCCAGGTAAGCGAGGTACCGCGAGCGGACCTCGTCGGCCATGCCCTGGATCCGGCCAGTCTCGTAGGGCTTCAGGCCGCGGGCCCGGTCCTCCCCGAAGGCGGCCCGGTCCCCGCGGACATACCGCAGGACCTGGTCAGGATGCGCCAGGTAGGTCTTCCCAATCATGCGCGAGAGCACCTCGCCCGTCGCGCCATGCACCAGCTCCTCGGTGCGGCCCGAGCGCACCAGGTCATGGAGGGTGAAGATCGCCGCGTCGCCGGTGAGCGCCGGCTCCGACATCCCAATCGGAACGCCCGCCATCCGGCCTCGGAACCAGTTGCCCAAGCTCTTCGAGCGGGCCCACGCCGTGGCACGGCCCTCCGCAGTCCACAACTGAGTGGACTTCCAGGGGTCATCGTGCCGAGGGAACAGGTGCGCCCAGACGCCACGAGCCAAGTAGTCGCGGCCAACCAGGTACGCCTGACTCCAGGGGATCAGGGACCAGAGCGCCAGCTTCGTAGCGAACTGGTACTCCCCCACCACCATCGTCCCACGGATCGACCGGTAGAGCGAACTCTCGGTCAGGTCCGGAGAATCGATGTAGCGGACGTAGGCCTCGGTGAACGGCCGCTCGAACCGGTTCGCCCGGTCAAGTCCCAGCTCAATGCGCCGCATGGCCAGCTCATCCGGCCGGCTCACCGCCAGGTAGTCGGGGAGCGCCCTGCCAAGGACACCCTCCATCGCACGACGGCCATCGGGAATCACTGCGCGCCACCGGTCGACGTAGGCCTTGTTCAGATTGTGCTCGAACTGGTTGCGCGCCCACGCGAAGGGAATCCACTGGCTGGGCCCCTTATCACCTTTCGCCTGGTTCAGGACAGCCGCGACCAGCGCATACTGGCTAGGATTCGAAGCGTACCCAATCCGAGAGATCGCCTCCATCATCCGGAGGGCCTTCTGGGAGTTCGGAGAGAGCGAGGCGAAGTCGATGGTCGCAAGGCCGCCAGAACCGATCACCAGCTCATTCTGAAGCATCAGGCGCCTGAAATCACCCTTCTTCGAAGGAAGCGGACCAACCTCATCGAACAGCTGATAGGCCATCTCGAACATCTGCTCGGCGCCATGCTGCCAGGCATAGGACAACGGGACAACATGGTCAAGCTGCTGGAGCGAGACATGGGGCGCATTCAGGGTGACCTTGCCGGTCTTCTCGTTGGTCTTCACGCCCCGATACACGAACAACGGCTCGATAGTCTCCGTCTTGCCAGTGTAGGGATCCATCAGCGTCCCACCCCAGAGCTGCATACTGGTCAAGGTGGATTTCGGCCCCAGAACAGGATTCGAGATCACCCCCGCGGCCTGCTGGCCACGGATCGACGGCCACCGATCGAGCTCCTTCCCGAAAGGGTTCATCCCGAACATGCCACGCGTGTACCCCATATTGATGGGGTGAGGATCAATCGAGGCCGCCCGGATCATCCCATCATCCATCAGGAAGTTCACCATCTGCGGCGCACCAATCTCCTTACGGAAATTGTCGATCGACCGGTAGGTGGAGGTCCTGATCCCATCCACCGGGAGCCAGTGGTTCCCGGTGACATCCCGCACATTCGAACCCGGAAGCATCCAGCCCAGCAGGAAATTCGTTGCGTCCCTGCCCCACTCCTGGAATGGGTGCTCGCCCTTTTGCGCGGGTGTCGCCCCAGGAAACAGGATCTCCAGGAGAGGGTCCTTGAAGTCGAGCATGTACGGCGAGACGACATCGCCCACGGCGGCCCGCACGCGGCCGGCCTGCTCTGCGACACCGCTCAGCGGAGTCCGGTAGGACTTGCTAATCCAATCGAAACCGCCTGGAGCATGGAGATCGAGACGGCCATCTTCGTCCAGCCCATGGGTCGTCGCGATGGCTGTGGCCCAGGCCACCGTCTGCCGGACCAGCTTCTCACGGGCGGGGTCCAGTGCCGGACGCTTCCCCTCGCTCTGGAACATGTCCGCCGGCCGCGCGAAGTCGTAGCCCTGGAAAGTCAGGTCCACCCCAATCTCGTGGTTCAGGATGCGCTTGATCTCGTCGGCCGTCGCCGGCAGGAGAAGAGAAGGCGGCGCGTTCCCGAACGCGGCCGCGGCGAAGCCATCCTTCCGGCCGACACGCGCGAAGACGCTGTCCACATCCTGCATCCGGAGAGGTCGCGGCTGGGCGAGAAGCGAGATCATCGAAAGCGAATCCACCAGGGTCGCGTTCCGCTTGGGCAGGCCCGGGATCTTGAGATCGTCCTCCTTCTCATCGTAGGCCCCAAACTCGATCTCGCTCTTCAACTGGCCAGCCTTGAACCGCTCCTGGCTCTTCAGTTCCTGGGGGGAGAAGAATTCCTCCTCACCAAGGGCCTGGGGATGAAACAGGAGATCGCCAGCGAGCACACCGGGCCGGAACATCTGATCGTTCTTCAAAGCAGGCAGGGCAGGGCCAGGGACACCGGCCACCCGGTCCTTACCGAAGTGCTGCTCCAGCCCCGAGGCGGCCCGCAAGGCCTCCTCGAAGCTCAAAGAAAGCGTATCCCCACGCTGGACGCGCTGGCCCTCGATCGTGAAGAATGCGTCCGTGCTGTCCGTCTCCGGCGAGAACTGCACGGCCGGCGGCACCCGGTGGAACTCCTCCTGGAGGTTCATGATCGAGGTACGAGTAATCCCGCGCAAGGAATCCACCTGGTGCTGGTCCAGCGTCTGCGTGACCGAGGTGGGGCCCGGCATGTTCCCGGGGTGCCACTCCTGAGACATTCGCAACGTGTAGCCCGCCATGAGGGCAGCCTTCTCCCCACGCAAGGACCAGTGCTCCTCCTCGTCATCCGCCTGATCGTCGACCTGGTCGACAGGCATCAGCGAAACCGGCGGTCGACGTTCCGGATGTAGCGGCACTTGCTGGAGACGAGGAATGTCTTACGCGGCGCCGAGCCAGTCGAATTGGCATCAGAAGCCGAAGCGCCCGGGATCTGGACGATCCCCTTGGAGACATCCCGCAGCCAGGCACGCCAAGTCTCCGCGCGGACCATTAGGGATTCGTCCTCAGAACCGCGGACGTACCCCTTCTGGCCAACCAAGGTGGCCACAGCCAGGACACAGCAGCAATCGCGGAGGGAAGTCAGCCCCGAGGGCACCGCCGTCTGCACCGGCACGTTGTAGCCGGCCTGGAAGTAGCCATCCATCACACCCGAGCCGCCGTCGAGAGCGGCGGCGACCCGGGCAGCCTGGACTGCCGGGTCCAGCGGCACCGGATCATCCGCCCGGACGCACAGGCGCCCCAGGAGGGACGCCGAGTACGCGTTGGTCAGGTCGGAAGAGGTTGCATAGGCCATGCGATTCAATGTACCTCAAAACGACACTGGGCGGCATCCACACGGTGAGCCGCCCAATGTCGGGCAAGCCAAAGGAATCGCCATGTCCGGAAACGCCGTCACCCAGCAGCTGGAAGCCCAGATCGAGAAAACCAGCACCAAGAACGACGCCTGGGCCCGGTTCGTCGAGACGTCCTTCCAGGAAGAACTCGACGCCGGTGTCGGCGAAAGCATCGCGGCCTCCAAGTGGCTGCAAAAACTCACAGGAGCAACCAAGTGACCGCATGGAACATCACGTCGATCACCTTCGGGGCCATCATGCTCACGCTGATCACCTGGCTCCAGTGGCCAAGGAAAAAGCGCACCAAGGAAGACCAGCTCATCTCCATCCTGGAGAGCATGGTCTTCCTGCTCCTCCACAATGACAGCAACCTGATCCGCGGCATGGTGGCCGAGAGCTACCGCGGCATCGAGCGCGCCACCAAGAACGACGGCCTGGCCGACATGGAAGTCACCATGAAGAGCTACCACGCGAGCGTCGCGCGCCAACACGAATTCGCGCAACAGGTGAAAAACCAGCGTTTCCACGGCAGAGACGAATGATGACAGAGAAGGTGCCCGAGGCGGGCGCCTTTTGATTTTGAAGGCGCCGCCCCTGGCCGATTAAACGAGGGGTACAACAACAAGAACAAGGAGGCCTCAAATGGCTAATTCGCTTAACAAGGTAATGTTGATCGGGAATTTGGGGGCCGACCCCGAGGTTAGGTCCACGCCAGGAGGCGCTACCGTCGCGAACTTCCGCGTCGCCTGCACCGAGCGGTGGAAGGACAAGGACAATGGCCAGCAGCAGGAGCGGACGGAATGGGTGACTATCGTCGTCTGGCGCGGGCTGGCCGAGACGGTCCAGAAGTACCTCCGCAAGGGCTCCAAGGTCTACGTGGAAGGCAAACTGCAGACCCGCAGCTGGGACGACAAGGCCACGGGCGCCAAGCGCTACGCGACCGAAGTCCTGGGCGACACGGTCATGTTCCTGGACGGCGCCAACCGCGGCAGCGAACACAGCGGCGACGGACAGCGCGGAGGCGGTGACCCCGACTTCGGCGGCGGCCACATCCCCGCGGGGGCTCCCAACGGAGTCCAGGCAGGAGCTGACGACGACCTTCCGTTCTGACAGGAATTGACAAGGAGAAGGTCGGGATGAGCGAGTGCATCCTGGGCAACCAGAACCTGAAATGGGGATGGCCTTCTTTTTTTTCTTCAACCAAGTAGAGCGAGATGGGGGAGTTGGTATACCCGCCGGCAGGGCCACAGCGTCGCAACCCTGCCGGTAGATCGATGGTTCGAATCCATCCTCGCGTGATTCACCCGAAAGGAACCCTGATGATCCTCATCGCCAAACTCGACCAACATCGTCGCGACTTCACCGGCCAGTACAAGTGCCAGTTCTGCGAGCACGAGGAAAAGCGGACCGGTGGCTACGACGACGACAACTACCACGAGAACGTCATCCCTCGGATGCAGTGCGAGGAATGCGGAAAGAGCACCGAGAGCGAGCAGGACGAAACAGTGGTGAAGGCTGCCACGCGGTACCCCGCAGGAATGCAGGTGTAAGACGAACTACTCCATCCTCCGGCGGCCCTGGAGAATCCGGATCATCGGATGGCTCTTGCGCGCCGCCTGGTGGCTCGCAAGGCCATCCATCAAGGGAATCAGGATCGGCCGCCACTACGAGATCATCGCCGATCTCCAGATGACCCAGATCAACCGAGCGACGAAATGCTACCGCATGGAGAGCGGGACACTTTTCGTCTACGGATTCCAAGTCCTGAAGCAGGAGACGCCAGAACGGGCGGCACTGCAACAGGCAATCGACAACCTCGAACAACAGGAAGCGCCATGACCACCAAGAACCGCAAAAGTTACACCGCCCGCGACTGGGAAGACATCGTCAAGATCGAGCTGACGGACGCAGTGGCAAAGAAGCTCGTCGGATGGCTCGAACGCAATGCGACCGCTGAGAAAGCATCCAACGGGATCGGCGACCTGAAGAAGAAACTCAAGAACTACAAGGACCTGGCCGCCCGCTTACGCCTGGGCTACACCGGCGACCCCGCGGACCTGGATGAGATCCAGGCCAAATGCCGCAACTTCCTGCTCAACGGGACCACCAAGTGAACGTCCGCGAAGGGATCCATCTCCCCACCCTAGAAGAACTGGCCCAGTGCCCGATCATCGACCCGAGCAGGATCCGACAGAAGCTGATCGGCACCAGCCCCGAGGACACGCGACGCCTCTGGCTAGAGGCGCGCCGCCAGACCATCGGCGCCAGCGACGTGCCCGCCATCATGGGCACCTCCAAGTACGCCAGCGCCTACTCGCTCTGGTGCGACAAGGCGGGCCTGATCCCTCTGGACGAAGAAGTCCTGCAGCACCAGATGTTCGGGAACCTCATGGAGGATCCGATCACCAAGGCCTTCGGGATGATCCATTCCAACGTGGGCCACATGGTCGACCCAATGGGAATCGGGATCGCCCACCCCTCAATGCCCTTCAACGTGGTCTCGCCAGACCGAATCCTCTTCCTGGATCCGAAGGGAAGCGAGGCGCTGAAGATCCACGACATCAGCGCGATCCCATGGTGGATCCCCACCGAGATCAAGAATGTCTCGGAGTACAAGAAGGATGCCTGGGGGACGGCATACATCCCCGAGGACTACTACGACCAGGTCCAGAACCAACTCGACGCCATGGGCCGACCCTGCAGCCTTCTGCTCGCCCTCATCGGCGGGAACCGGCTGAAGGTCTACACGGTCTGGCGGGACCTCCTGCGCTGCGAGGAGATCCGCCGCGAGGTGGAGGCGTTCAAGGATTCCCTCGAGCGCGGCGAGATGCCACCGCCAGATGACAGCGACGCCACCACCGACGCCATCATCGCGATGCACGGCAAGACGGACGGATCCGAGATCCCTCCGAGCGACGAGATCGTGAAGTGGGCGACAGCCCACATCGAGGCCTCCGAGCACATCGACGTCTGGGAAGCCAAGAAGGTGCTCGCGGCCAACACGCTGCGCCACATCCTGGGCGACACGCAGAAGGTCAAGCATCCGCTGTTCAGCATCAACTTCGGAAACCAGAACCGAACCGTGGTGGACAAGGACGAAGCCGCGGCCGACGAGCAACTCCAGGCCGCCATCCAGGTCGTCGAGATCATGAAGTCCAAGCACAAGAAACCCGTGACCATCCGGGTCCTGAAGGTGACACCCAGCAAGGCGAAGAACTAGGTTCGCATCACCGGGGCGCGACGCGTACAGAGCACGCAGCGCGCCCCTTTCCACATCGAACGGAGAGAGCATGAACGAAGCACCGAAAGCCGTCCTGCACGCAGTGGCGGACGAGGAATGGCAGCGCATCGTCCTGGCCGGCAAAGTGGGCACAGGGAAGACGTTCCTGACCCTCACCGGCGAACTGAACATCCAGGTCCTCTACTCGGACCGGATGGGGGGCGACGCGGACATCAAGGGGCTCGAGGATACGGGCGTCCACGTGTTCCGCGTGAACTACGCGGACCCGCGCACCTCCATGATGAACAAGATCGCCCTCCTGCGCGACAAGGAGATCGCGGAGAAGAAGATCCGGACCATCGTCTGGGACACCGCGACCTACACCCAGCAGCAGGCCCGCGACAAGACCGCAGGCGGCAACGCCAACAGCATGACCCTGAAGAAGCACGGAGCCGCCTCCAACGACATCCTGGACATCACCCAGGCCTTGTTCGGGCTCCCATGCCACATCGTGGTCCTGGCCCACCTGAAGGAAGTTCCCATCATGGGGACAGGCTCCAACGGACAGCCAACCAAGATCGGGTCCACCTGGCAGCCCGACATGATGGACAGCGTCTACAAGCGGATCTCCCGAGAAGCCTCCCTGATGGGCTACACCTGGAAGAAGCGGGAGACGGGGAAGGACGACCGCTACGGCGTCTGCTTCGTCGACAAGCTGGGCAACATCGTATTCGCCGACACCAAGGCCCCCAACGGATGGGGCGGGAGCGAACCCGCCAACATCCGCCTCTGGATCGAGCGGATGAAGAAGGACACGGCCATGCGCCGCGAGACTGCCCGCCAGGCGCTCCTCACGAACGTCGACCAGTCCAAGGAGGCCATCGAGCCTGAGTCGAGCGACGAGAAATGACCGGCCAGCAGGCCAAGGTCCTGCGCGACAGAGCCCAGGCGCGGGCACGGCGCCCGCACTGGTACACCGTCGAGTATCTCCAGGACACCGATCGAGCCTACGAGCACATGACCTGGAACGCACACCGGGGAAATCGCGAGGATCGACTCCTCTCCCCATTCCGGAAATTCACAGCCCACGTCCTCGCGACAAGCAAAGAAGACGCGATCCTCCAGGCCAGGCAGATGCAGGGCCTGGAGGCTCTCAAGAAACGCATCACCCAGAGGAACCCATGAACGAACAACACGCCACCAGCCCGAGCACCCCGCTCGACACCAGCAACCCGCCCACCAATCCCGAAGCGACCGAAGTCGACCAGACTGCGGTGGAGCTTCAACTCAAGGAAATCCAGGCCAAGCGCTTCGCCGAGATGACCATCTCGGCCAACGCCGCCAACAAGATGAACCTGGGCGACTACTCAAGCGCCGACCGCGGCATCTTCATGTCGAAGAAGATCTTCGTCGACATGTTGCTCCCGGCCGACAAGCGGCTCGAGTTCATCCAGAACGAGGCACGCGCCCTGCAATTCATCTGCGAAGCGCAACTGGGCGGGATCATGCGCCAGGTGATGAGCCAGCCTGGGGAGTTCTTCAACAAGGCCTGGGCCGAAGTGGGACTCCACATGTACAGCACCTTCATCAAGAAGGTCCGCGACGTCATGGGCATCCCGCAGCCCCCGCCGAAACCGGCCGCGCCGACCGCCTGATGGGGCAACTCCACCTGGTGGAGCTTTCGGGCTTCATCGACGAGTCCACAAGGATGCACTTCCGTATCGCACTCGAAGCGCGCGGGAAGGGGCGTCCTCGCGCCTTCGTGAACAAGCGCACGGGACGCGCGGACGCCCACACGGACAAGAAGACGCTCGACTGGGCCAAAACGTTCGAGATCCTCGCCACAGCTGCCAAGAGGCGCCTCGTGGCCGAGATCGAGGCGGTACGCGGACGACCCTTGTTCGTGGAGCTGAAGCTGGAGTACCAGAAGCCGAAGAAGTGCTCCTGGTTCTGCACCAAGCCCATCGACAACGACAACGCGGAGAAGATCGTCTGGGACTCCCTCCAGGGCACCTTCTTCGAAAACGACAACCGGATCACCGACAACTTCACCAAGAAGATCTGGGCAGCGGACGAGCCCCGAATCACCATCACCATCGCCGCGCTGAAGGAAACCCCATGAGCAATCGCACGAAGAACGAAATCTGTCTCGGCCTCTGGCGCTACTACAAGGCGCTGAAAAATCGCATCGAGGCGTGGCTGGAAACATGCCAAGCGGAAGATCACACGCTTGTAAAAGAAAAGTGGGAGCTGATCGAAGCCTTCCGCCACGAGATCTACCTCGGCGCCAGGGTCGAACAGAAAGACGCCTTCAACAACGCCGCAGCCAACACCTTCAGCTTGAGCGCCATGCAGTCCATGGTCCTCAAGAAGATGGGCAGCATCATCGTCAAGCAGCGCCTCCAGTTCAAAGAGACCGCGGACCAGGCCCTGAAAAGCATGGCCGGCTACGTCATCGTGAAAACGGAGTGGGCAGGCCCCGAGACGGACCCGCACGCCAAGGTGAAGATCCAGAAAACCGACGGCGAAGGTCTCTTCAACCTCGAGGCCGAGAACCCCTGGGCCTTCCTGAAGATCGACGAGCCGATCTGGGTGACCGAGCCCTTCATCTCCACCGGCGACAACGAGGGCAAGGCCTGGTACGAGATGACCAGCGAGGAGCACGCCGAGGCCAACAAGAAGAACGAGTTCCGGGCGGCCAGCACCTTCCCCAAGTACCTGCAGAAGCGCCGGATGCACCTCGCGGAAATCGCCATCAACTGCGACGACCGGGACGCCTGGCTGGAGATGACCTTCAAGAACTCGCCGGACTTCGACCGGCAGGCCTTCGAGGAAGACGCACTGAAGGTGGAGCTCGGCATCGAGGGACAAACGGAAGGCGACGACGAAACGAGCGAGGAGACCAAGGCCACGATCGACGACACCGGGAACCAGGGCGTCGACCCGGATTCCATGACCACCGAGGACCTCGAGCGGGCCGACGACAGCCATCCCGAGATGCCCACCATCGAGCCGCCCACAGCCGAAGAGGAGGAGCCCTGATGGACCTCAAGACGTACACGAAGGAAGCCCAGCGCACCGCCAAGGACCAGAGCCAGGAAACGATCTGCCGAGTCCAGAACATCCTGATCGGAGGATCCAACGTTCTCACAACCACCGCGCACATCATGGACCCCCAGCGGTCCAACAATCTGATCCACGGGATCCTCGGCATGGTCGGCGAGATGGGCGAGCTGAAGCTGGCCACCGAGACCGGGAAGCTCTACGAGATCCTCGAGGAAGTCGGCGACTTCTGCTGGTACGGCGCCCTGGTGGCGCGCGCCATGCAGTGGGACATGAGCCTCTACCTCTGCAAGGACAACTTCGGGAACTACTGGGCCAACGACATGGTCCAGGGCGTCGGGCAACTCGCCGAGCACCTGAAGAAGTGGCTGATGTACGGCAAGCCGATCTCGGATGTGCAAATGCTCAACGCCTGGTGCGACGCCATGGGCGCCGCAGTGCACCGCGCCGGCGACTGGGATTCCTTCGAGAACGAAGTCCTGAAAGGCAACATCGACAAGCTGCGCCTACGATTCCCCGAGCAGTTCACCGAGAAGGCCGCGATCGAACGGGCCGACAAAGCGGGATGAGCGGGAACCCGAAGCACGGGATCAAGCCTCTGGCCCAGAAGGAGCGCGTACGCGCCCTGGGCCCGAGCAACGGAACCCAGATCTACAAGATCCTCGCGCGCAAGCCCAGGGAGATCGCCTACACGCTGTTCATCCGCAGGGACAGCGAGGCGACACGAGTCGAAGAAGAGCAGCGCGCGCTGGGAATGGAAGTCATCTTCAGCCGCCTTTGAAATTGGGGGAGGGCACTGCCGCGGGGGAAGGTGCTCGCATGGAGAGGACATGCCGGGGGTTTACCCCCGCCTCTCCACCCCTGATCCACACCACAACACCAAGGAGGGCCAGATGGCCACGAAGAAAACCGAAACGAAACCCAGCTTTCTCGCCGACCGCAAGAAGGTCCATGGGGAATTCAAGATCCAGGCGGACATCGCCCAGAGCCTCAAGGAGGCCGCACGCGGTCGGATCGTCGAGATCAGCGATGAAACCCGCGAGCACCTACTCCAGCGCTGGGAAACCCTCCCGGCACACCAGCGCGAGGCGCTGGACATGATCCTGCACAAGGCAGCCAGGATTCTCGCCGGCGACAACGAGCACGACGACCACTGGCGCGACATCGGCGGATACGCAAAGCGCGCCGAGGAGCTCTGCGAGCACAAGACCATCGTCTGAAAGCCCCCAGGTAGGGGCCTCGGCGGCCAGGAACGATCGAACCACGGGGTGGAACGGTTGGAGGCCTTGGTCGCCGTTCTGCTTTGCAAATCCAGGACCAGGAAGTAGGTTCTCTCCACGCAGTAGGCGTCGATTCCTACCGCAACGAACGAAAAGCCCTCCTGGACGCCCTGCCCTCGCCACTGGATGCGGGGATGCAAGTCGACCCGGGCTCCAGGAGGGCCGACTTTTCGAAAGGGCACAAGTTGAGCTCACGAGGATGGATGCCACTCTACGTCGGCGACTATTTGGCCGACACCTCGCACCTGGACGCGACCGGACACGGGGTGTACCTGCTCTTCCTGATGCGCTGTTGGACCAAGGGATCACTCCCCCCAGACCGCATGCAATGCATGAGCATTGCACATGCAATGGATGAGCAAAGCATATGCATAGCTGATGCAGTGCTTGGTGAATTCTTCATCCTCGATGCTGATGGCTACCACAACAAGCGCATCGACCAAGAACGTGAAAAAGCGTGCCAAGCCTACGAGAAGAGAGCAGGGGCCGCAAATGCTCGCTGGAGCAAGAAAGGCGATGATGCATTGCATATGCATAGCACATCCAATGCACCTGCAAAGCATATGCAACCACAACCACAACCACAATCACAACCACAGCCACAAGAACAACAACAAATAACGCTCCCTTCGGTCGCTTGTCCGAAGCCGGCAAAAATTGCCGACCCAGCGATCGAGACGATCTACCAAGCCTACCCCATGAAGGCGGCCAAGATCGACGCACTCAAGGCGATCGAGAAGGCCCTCAAGACCATCGAGCCAGCCGTGCTCCTGGAAAAGGTTCAACTCTACGCCACAGCTGTCGCGGAGTGGCCCAAAGAAGACCGAGACCAGTTCACCCCGATGTGCGCCACCTGGATGAACAAGGGGCGCTGGACGGATGATCCTGAGACCTGGAAGCGGAAAGGGAAAGGTTTGCCAGGAGATCAGCGATTCCTTTTCACGCATTCCGATTACGAAAACAGTAAACCATTAAGTTCGGATGTAAACCGATAATGGAACTCACAAATCAAACAGCAATCGACTGGGATAAAACTGGGCGCAATCTCGAACGCGCCATAAAGAATGGCGATGAGCCATCGACGAGCAAATACACCAATCTCCTCGCAGAAATAGAATTGCGCCCAGATTGGAAGCAGGCGGAAAAAGAAATAAAAGAGAAGACTCGACAGGATGCATGGGCAAGAATCGCGGCCACAGGATTACAGCTAAGATTCATTGGGATGGATTTCGATTCATTCATCGTGAAGACCGAAGACCAGCGAATCCCCAAGACGGCAATCGAAGATCTCGTTGCACGAAACACCACAGCGTCGATCCTCTTGTACGGGTCCCCGGGAACAGGAAAGACGCACCTAGCCATCGCAGCGATCCACGCCTGGGAGATCAAGAGCCCAGGCAAGGCAAAGTACCAAACCGCAACAGGCATGGCCCAGGCAATCCGTGAGACATACGGAGACGGAAATGGGAAAAGCGAGCGCCAGGTAATCCAAGATCTCGTGAATACCGAGCTCCTTGTGATTGACGAAATTGGTTCAGGGCTTGGGACAGATCATGAACGCACAATGCTGAATGCAGTGTTTTGCGGAAGACACGACATGCTTAAGCCAACAATCCTTATTTCGAACCTGATGGGCCAGGCGCTCGAAACAGCAGTAGGGGCAAGAATCATCGACCGCCTCAAAGAGGATAAAGGGTCAGGATCATTCATGATGAATTGGCCAACCAAGAGGTCGAACAGATGATCGCAATCGGCCAAGTCGAGGTTTTCGAACCAAAGCGGCCATTCCGAATCGGAACACCAGCACCTCAACCAAGCGAGGGCGCCAAGCCAGCGATCGTGATTTTCAACATCCGGTGCCCAATCTGCCATGACTGGTGGATCTACGAGTTCCTGGCCACCATCGCCAAGATGAGCGACATCCAGGGCGCCCAGAAGGGCGCCATGGACGAGAAGAGCGTCTGGAGGCTGGATACCTCGTTCTGGGGACGCGACGCCTTGTGCGGGGTCTGTAGCGCCAAGGAGAGGGCATTCATGCCAGACGGCACGAGCCTACACCAAATCCCCTCCAGGGTCTGGACCGAATCCGACGAAAAAGCCATGTGGGGACGCCTGAAACACCAGCAAGGCGAATACGCCGCGGTGCTCGCCGTGCGCCCTCCGGACGGCGAGCCGCTCAAGGACCAGCAGCGAGACGTCCGCGAAGCCATCATACCGAAAGGAACAATCGTGATCACGCGCGAACGATGCAAGAGCCTCAATCTCGGATGGGGGCAAGTCGGATGAGCAACGAACTGATCCAGACCCTCGAAGCCCTTCCTTGGAGTCCATACCGGGAAATCACCACCGCCCAGGGTCCGATGCGGGTGAAGCAGATGACGCCCACACCAAAGGTTTGGGATCTCTGGAATCACGGAGCTCGCGAGCTCATGAAGCAGAACGGCTACGTCCTGCAGCGGAACAAGGAAGGGACCTGGGTCTTCTACCGCTGGGTGAAGGCCCTTTCCGACCGGGTGAAGGATCGCCTCCTCGAGGAATCCCGCGCCGAGGACAGCGACCACCCGCTGATGGTCCCACCAGGGCTGGAGTACCGGCCATTCCAGCGCGCCGGGATCAAGTACGGGATCGACCGCCTCTTCGGCCAGCATGGCCACCGCCAGCGCCAGGCGATTCTAATCGGGGACGAGCCTGGGCTCGGGAAGACAATCCAGGCAATCGGGATCATGAACCAGGACCCGAACCTACGCGACCTGCGCGCCCTGATCGTCTGCCCAGCTTCGCTCAAGCTCAACTGGAGGAACGAACTCCGAAAGTGGATGCTCGAAGGGATTGGAAGCGAAGCGATCGTGGTGAAGGACAAGTGGCCTGGCGGACTCGCCCCGGGCAAGATCCTGATCGTGAACTACGACATCTTGCACAGATGGGAAAAGGAGATCCGCCAGACCAGGTGGGACTACATCGTCCTCGACGAGGCCCACTACCTGAAATCCAGGAAGGCACGCCGCACGGTCTACGCCCTCGGCGGCACGCTCGAGGTCGGCGAGATGAAGTTGATCAAGCTGATCACGCCAATTCCATGCGAGAAGAAAATCTTCCTAACAGGGACGCCCATCCCGAACAAGGTGATCGAGTGCCTCACGATCGTGAAGGAATGCGACCCCGAAGGACTCGGTGCCAACGAGATGGTCTTCGTGCGCCAGTACTGCGTCCCGGGCGAAAACGGCGGACCGAACGACAACCTCAAGGAGCTGCAGGAACGAATGCGCACAGCATTCATGGTTCGCCGGTTGAAGACGGACGTCCTGAAGGAACTTCCACCAAAGATTCGAACCGTGAACACCTTGGATCCAAGCGACTACAAGTTGGACCGGATCTTCAAGGAGGAAATGTCCATCTTCCAGGACTACCAGGAACTGCTCCGCACCTGGCAGATCCGCACCGAGCTCGCCAAGGCTGAAGGCATCGAGGCCCACCGGATCGTCCTGCGAGAGAAGAAGCTGAAGCTGGGAATCAGCGCCAGCATGCTCTCGGCGATGCGGATCAAGACCGCCATCGCCAAGGTGCCAGGCGTGATCGAACAAGTGGAGATGATCCACGAGGACGGGAAGAAGGTCATCCTCTTCGCGCACCACATCCAGGTCCTAGACAAGCTCCAGGAGGAACTCGAGGCGGTAGGACTGACGTTCGTGCGCATCGACGGGTCCACGAGCCTGAAGGCGCGCCAGGAGGCGGTGGAGAAGTTCCAGGCCGGGCTGGTCGACGTATTCCTCGGTGGGATCATCCCCGCTGGCGTAGGCCTCACCCTGACGGCCGCCGAGTACGTCATCTTCGCCGAACTCGACTGGGTGCCGGGTCAGATGACCCAGGCCGAAGACCGCGCACACCGCATCGGGCAACTCGCGGTCGTGTTCATCCTGCACGTGGTCATGGAGGGCTCGCTCGACGAGTACATGGCCAAACGGCTGATCGAGAAACAGGAAGTCATCGAGCGCGCGCTCGACACGCTGGCCACGCCCGAGGACGACGACATCGGGACCGAAGAGGATCTCGACGAGGACCGGGACAACTTCGCCGCGAAGGAGAAGGCGGCCAGCCGCGGAACAAGCGCGAAGAAGCTCCAGGAAGAAGCGGAACGCCTCACGCCAGTGATGAGGATCGCGGCAGAAGCAGCGATCAGGATCATCCAAGCCAAGGCGCCCAAGGATGTGAACAGCGTCGACAAGGAGATCCTCTTGGGGCTCTTGGATACCGAGAACGATCTGACGGCCCTCCAGCTCGCGTTGGGCCGCAAGATCGCGTGGAAGCACCGTGCACACCTCGACCAGGACCTGGTCAAGGACTTGAAGTGGCCCGAGGAGAAAAAGTGAACCAGCCACTCGACAGCGTCGACCCAGCCGCCATGTACGCAGTTGGGATCCTGGCAGGCGCAGCGTTCGCCGCCATCTACATCATACCAACGCTCTGGTACTTCGGAAAGAAGGCGTGGAGGCTCGGGCGAGGGCTCTGGAGTCTCGCCCGAGACATCCTGCAATCCACCGACTCGGAAGAGAACGAGGTCTGAAATGGACAAAAAGACGAAACCTGTCACCAGCAAACAGGCCGAAATGCTCAACGTCATCATGCTCTTGGCCGGGAACCTCGACCGGTTCCCTTCCATCCGCGAGATCGGCGAGGCCATGGGTGGACGAAGCACCAACGGGATCCGCACCACCCTCATCGCCCTCGAGAAGAAGGGTCAGATCGAGAAGATCCCAGGAGTGAGCCGCGGGTGGAAGTTTCCGGAGAAAAAGGATCGCGAAGCGATCGAGCTTCTTCGTCGCTTGAAAAAATGGGGAGGCATCGCTCCATCACCTGTTTGGGATGAAATCGAAATCTTCCTGAAGAGCCGGGACCAGGGATGAAACTCACCTTCCCCAGGTGCCCGAGGCCATCATCCGCGCCAACATGCCGGCGCTCGACCATTTGAAGGAGGCTGCGTGAGGAAACGACCCAGGTGGATGGAGTTCAACGAGGAGCTCACGCTCTCCGACCCCGAGCAACAGTCCGAGTACCCTGACGGAGCCAGCCGATTCGCGACGCACGACGACGCCTACCAGGCAGCCGACAGAAAGATTCCCACCAGGAACAACTGGAGGATCGAACCGGTTGCCAGGGATCAGGAAACCTTCTACGTCATTCGCCTCTGGCCAGTAGGCCGCCCGCCCATCTGCGCAGAACGGAGATGGGCGGTCTTCGTGAAACCACAACAGCATCCAAGGAGAACAGATGTCGACGACGAAACCTGACGAGAAGGTCGATCCCAGCAAGATCGTCCTAAAACCCAAGACCGAGCCCACACGCAAGGTCACCAGGGTCAACGAGAACGACGCGACGAAGGCCCTGGCCGGAGTCACCAAGGACGACGAGGACGGCCCTTCGACCCAGGAACAGCTCACGGCCTTGAAAAAGGACCGCACCGAGGCGCACCTACTCCAGCTCGTCGGCGGGACGATCACCCACCTGATCCAGCGGGAAGATCCGGACCTCGGCAAGATCTACGGGCTCGCCATCAAGTCCGAGTTCAGCCAGCACGGCGACATCAACGTCATCGCCTGGATCATGGCGGATCCCGAAGGCAACGGCCCCGGGTACCTCGACATCGTCGACGGCGAGTAGATCACCACCCACACCAACAGAGAGAGCATGAACATGGTCGAACGCGAGCAGGAAGTGCGCGAACGGATGGAGGCAGCAGGCATCACCCCGCTGAAGTCCGAGGAGCGCGAGATCGAGTGCGAATTCACCGAGCTCGAGATGGCCAAGATCGCCACCGACATGACGACGCACGTACTCGAGGGATTGCGCCTCGAGAACGAGAAAAAAGCCGTCACCAAGAAGCTGGGAGATCTCCAGAAAGGCGAAGAAGAGCAAGCCCAGGCCTTGGCCGTCCTCTACAAGAACGGCTTCGAGGACCGAGACAAGCTGGTCGTGATCGGAATCGATCTGCCCAACAAGCGGCGCATCGTCGTGGACGTCGAGACTGGCCTGCAGCTCTGCACGGAGATGCTCCAGGACAGCGACCTCCAGACCAGCATGAAGCTGAAGACCAACAAGGCCAAGAAGGCGCCTGCGGAGCCCAAGGCGCCCGCACCACTGGAGATCGGCATGGACAACCGCAAGAAGACCAAGAACGCCGTGGACGTGGGCGACGTGACCTTGAGCGGCGAGGAGATCGAGGAGGGTGTCATCATGGACGCGGACGAAGCCCCGAAAACCAGCGAGATCGTCACGCAGGTCTGGATGCTCGAAACCCAGGAGCAGGCAGCGCCAGGATTCGTCTTCATGACGAGCCCCGAAAACCTGGTCTTCTTCACCGACGACAAGGAGCAGATCGCCATGCTCGAGGCCGTCAAGGCAGGCCGCGGATACGTCGCGATCGAGTACCTCGACGTCAAGGGCGCCATGAACAAGCAGATCCTGAAGCTGCAGGTCCGCGACCTCTCGCCCACCGTCGACCCTGAAAGCGACCCGAGCGAAGAGATCCCGCTCGAGCACGGCCTCGAAGAAGGCGACGGCATCGACTGAAGGCCTGGATCAAACGCTGGCTGGAGCGAACATACCAGCCACCCCTGCACGAAGAAGTCAGGGTCCTGATGTGAAAAAGGGGAGGCCGGCAGAACCGGACCTCCCCTTCCTCATGAACGCCAGCCAAAATCAGGCGGCGGGCGAAGCAGGCATCAAGTTGCCAGCAGACGACACCTGAGAAACAGGGGCCACCACAGGCGCCACCAAGGTGGCAGGAACCGCACCAGGCACACGAGCCATGAACCCTGCGAGAGCCTGCTGCGCAGAAGCCGCGGCCGCATCCACAGCCATCTGCTTGGCGATGGCAGTGAAGTTCTCGGTGTGGGCCTGCAGCCCACCAGCCAGAGCCGCCACCGCGGCGTCCGTGGCCACCTGGGCCACGGCTTTCATGTCCACCTGCGAAGCAAGCTGCTTCGCCTCTCCCAACACCATGGAACCAGCCACTCCACCAGCATTGACGACAGCCTGCGCCACCAGTCCCGGGAGTTTCGTAAGCACCATGCGCCGGTGCCAGAAGTACGCGAGGGCGCCAAGGATGCCGAGACCACCAGTGCTGATGATTGAGCCGCCGGTGCCCTGTGGGACGGAGACGGAAAGGGTATCTGTGGCGGCCGAGGAATAGCCGGCCAGGACCAGAAGGAAAAGGACTAGAAGCTTGAAAAATCGCATGTTGCTCTCCATTTAAAGCCCGGACACCCAGGCCAAACGAAAATCTACTTCGCCCGCGCCGTGTCCTGTGCGAGGTGCTGCACGGCGAGCTGGTAGATGGTCTGGGCCTGGATGCGTCCCTGGTAGGCTGCGCTGTCCTGGTGTGCCGCCGTGCGCCAGAGCTGGCCCGCGATGGCGGTGTCGGCTCGGAAGCGGGCGAGGGCCAGGCTGTCGGTGGATGCGGCCCCGGCGAGGGCGGCGAGGAGCAGGAGGGCGGCGAGGTGTTTCATATGTTCATCTCCAGGTTGAGTTGGGCGCATCCCAGATCGCAACGTAGGTCGAGCCGTTAGGGATAGTGACAGTTACCGGCCCAGAATGCAACGCGACAGTTACCGCCGAACCGCTATTCACGGACAGATTTATCATTTGTCCATCAAATGCACCAGAAAACGATGAAATGTCCGCAGATACCGCGCCGCTTGCAGCAAACAGGATATTTGGATAAATTGCCGGAACGGTGTACGCGCCCGCCGACGATGTAGTCAATCGAATATAGGATCCGCCAAAAAACCCATTGACTCCAGAGACGGATAAATGGTTTATAAAGTTAGCCGATCCTGAGACATATAGGTTACCACCGACTGTTGCGCCTGCTGTTGTAATAGAAAGTATTTTACTAGTATAGCCGACATTAAACGCGGCAGACGAGCCGCCTAATCGAATGTTAATATCCCCATTAGTTGTGCCGGACAATACCGATGTAGATGTGGTCTGTACTCCTACTGCGGATGTTCCTGGATCCCCAGACCATACCGCCACCGTCCCGATAATAGCTGAGGTTCCTGCAATTAGCGCCGTTCCTGCTGTAATCGTTGTTCCCGACGAAATCCCCCCATTAGGCGCGGAGATCGCGGTGCCGGTAGCGGTGGTGGAGATTGTGCCAGTTGAACTTACAGAACCAGTAAATGCACTTCCCGTACTATTAACTACAAGTACGTCGCTGCCGCCGTACTGGATATGTGCCGCGTTCCCGTATGGGGCGCACACCATAACGTCGCCCGATGCTTTTTGAATAAATCCCTGGTTTCCATTTACCAGGGTATTGTTGCCTGGTGTTCCAAACCAAGCGCCGCTACCGCTTCCCACCCATGCATCCATAGAGGCGGCATCGTGGGCGCTGATAGCTCCATTCGGCGCGGAGATCGCGGTGCCGGGGGATTTGACGATCAGCCCGGAGCCATTGAACTCCGCGATCTCTGTACCAGCAATTTGGAAATATTGGCTATGGCCAGATGGAGCCTGGAGGACGAGATCTCCACCAGATCCCATCGCATATCCTGCCCAGGTGGACGTGGAACCAGTATTGAATCCGGTATAACCTGTCCACGAGCCCGCCGAGGATGCGAGGGAACCCATTGCATTATTCCCGGCAGTGACGGTGCCATTCAGATTCAGGTTCCCGCCGGTCGAGAAATTCCCCTGCTTTGTCCATGTTGAGGACACGTTATTCCAAATGTCCCAAGTATTTGCGGAGCCTAACTGGAGCGCCCATCCGTTAGTCAGTGCGGTTGTCTGAGTGGCGATATATGGCCCACCACCGATAGAAGCTGACCCCGGTCCATTTAGACTGGCCTGCGGTCCTTGCAAAATTCCGGTAAACGTCGGATTGGCGACGGGGAGGAACGGCCCACCAGTAATAAATCCACTGGTCGCCGTGCTCCAGTCATTAATCTGGCTGTGTGGAATGGAGATTGTAGTAGTGACAGCTCCTGTCGCACGGCCTTTGGCATCGAATGTAGGAACGGCTACTGCCGTGGCACTTCCATAGGTGCCAGCAGTCACGCCAGAGGTCGCGAGGACCATAGGCAAAACAACGTTCGCGGAGCCGTTGAAGTTCTGCGTAGCCGCCGTCGCGTCGCCAGTTGCCGAGAATGTCCGCGTCGTGGTCAGGGTGGCCGCCGACCCGGTGGTGGACTGGTTCAGGGTGGTGATTCCCGGATTGGGGTAGGTGCCTGTCAGGACGCCACCTGCGGCTCCGGAAGGAGGAAGGGATGTTGGCATCGGCGTTGTCCCAAGGACGCCTGCTGCCGTATTCGTAACGACTCCGGCGACCGTGAGATTTGAAAGCGTATCGCCACCATAATTCCGAAACCCATAGGTTCGCACGCCATTAGGCCCAGCGAAAAGTATTTGATTCGTCCCACTCGAAAGCGTTACAGCCTCTCCCGCGAGAGCGACAATCCCTGAATTGCCATACGGGCTGATCGCTAATCCAATCTGTCCGGCACCTGTGGGGCAAATCGTGCAAGAATAGAATGCATCGTTGTACGGATCATTCGATATTTTCGCGCTTTGCGCGATCAGCGTGTCCATCGTGGTCGTGCGTGATACGGAGGCGCTGTCGGTCCATGAGCCGGTGCCGAGCGTGCCAGAGCTGGTCCATTTGGCCATTGCGTTCGTGGTGCCGGAACCACGCGGAAGGCTTGCTAGGGAGTCATGGATGCTTTTGGTCTGCGTCTTCGAGGAGTCCGAGATGTGGGCCTTCGCCACGCTGTCCGCCGAGGTGATCCAATGGCGGGAGTTCGCGGCGAGGCTGTCGCCGATGAGGGCGGCGGTGGCCAGGGAGTCGAAGTGCCGTTCAGATGCCAAGGAGTCGTGGATCCGGGCCAACGTGTACGCCCGCTGCGCCGACATCGAGTCTGTCAGGAACGAAACGTCTCCCGGCAAAAAGGCCCGAAAGCCGGGCACCCCGCTCGAGCCGTTCGGGGACATGAATGCCTGGTTCGCGGCCTGCGACGAGAAGCTGGCGGCAATGGCTCCCGAGGTCGTGATCGGGCCTCCCGTGACCGTGAACACGGAACTGGGAAAGGTCACGTTGACCGAAGAGACGCCTCCACCTCCACCTCCACCCATGTTGAACAGAACCGCCAGGCTATCCGCCAAGACCTGCGTGGAGACGTTGTAGTCGGTCTGTGCCTGCGACTTGAGGAATGCCCCCTTGACCATCGCAGAGGTCACTGTGGTCGCCTGGACGGGCAACCAGAGCAGAAGGATGAGAAGCAAGATTAGTTTGCGCATGAAGGCCTCCAGGATGAAGAGAAGATAGATCGGGATCCGCCCCCATCGACACGCGACGGGGCGAACCCCGGCAGGAGGAATTGATGCCAAACCCATTCAACCCCGACAGCCTCGAGAAGGATCCACCAGCCCTACCACCAGGTGCGGCCGGCATCTACCTGACCGACAGCGAAGGTCACTGCGATGGACCCAAGGGTGTTGGGAAGCATCCAGCACCCTGGCACAAGCCTCTGGCGGACTTCCCAGACCAGGTGATCTATGTCGGGTTCTAGCACGCTGAAAAGAGACCCACAGGGGAAGCTGGGGGCGATCGCAAATTGCATCAGAGACGAAATCGAACGCTTCGCTCACGAGTGCCATGGACCTCTCACGGAATACCAGAAGAATCCTTTCCACCAGCTTGGGAAAATGCTCAAGGAAGCCAAAGAGAACGAAAAAGGGCCCAGAGGCGAACCCCTGGACCCTTCTGCAACCTGACCGGAGAGCGGTCGATCAGACGCAGTTCTGGAGCACGTAGCCCATTTCGGTGGAGAGTACCGTGTCCAGCGCCTGGTACTCCTGCTGGATGACGTCGGCGCCACCCAGGCCCTTGCTCGGCAGGTACCACGCGCGCACCTGCATGTTGTCGCCCACGACGCCCTTGTTCCAGCGCCGACGGAATTGGTATGCGCAGCCCGGCTCGGAACGGTTGGGGACGTTGGGAGAGACGCGCATCAGGAATACGTGGTTGCCCCAGATGCGGGACAGGTCGGCCATGTTGCCTGTGTAGGCCGTCGGGCGCCGCACGGTCGAGAGACGTCCGTCCGGGATGTGGATCCTGCCTTCCTCGAAGCCCAGGGTATCCCCGATCTCCTTCGTGGACAAGAGCTTCGTGCCCGTGTTGCCGGAGTACCACTGGTTCAGGAGCGAGGGCGCCCTCTCCAGGTAGATGTAGACCTGCTTCGGGATGACCAGGTCAGTGTACGGGTACAGCGCGTTGTTCCGCAGGTCACGGATCTGCTTGACGATGTCGGGAGCCGAACCGGAGTAGTCCGACCAGTGAGCGCTGGAGTTGTCCGTGTTGCGGGAGGCCGCGACCAGCTTGGTGTACAGCAGGCTCGACTGACGCACTTCGCGACGCAGGCCCAGGGCGGCCTTCATCACCGCGACCTGGTCCATCGCCACGTTGAGGAACTGCTCGCCGTCGGCGGTGTCCTCCCGGGAGATGGTGGTCTTCAGCGCGTAGTTGTGCATCATCTTGTAGTCCAGGTCCGCACCGAAGCCGACTTCGTTGGCCTCGCCATCCTTGCCGATGGTATCGTCGATGTTCTGGAACAAGTTGAGCTTGTCCAGTCGACCGTAGCGGATGTCCTTGGTCTCCGACTCGATGATCGGGAAGATCTTATCCCCGATGAATTCGGGGTTGCCGAATTCCATCGCATAGGACGAGAGCTCCGGGTAACGCCGGGGTACGATGGTGGGAAGCATTACGCGGGCTCCTTCCTGATGTTGACGAGCATGTCGAAGAATTCACCGGCGGCGGCGGGCTGGAGGGCCGTGCCCACCACCCATCCGGCTCCGGCCTTGGGAACCAACGTGCCCACCACGGACACGGTGCCCAGGGTGGAGTTGGTGACGCTGACGGCCGCGGTCTTGAGGACCACGTTGTCACCGACGGCGACAGTCGCACCAGCCAGACCTGTCGCGAGACCTGCCACGCAGATGGTGCCAGCGTCCATCTCGGGCGAGGCGCCCAAGCCGACGTCAGGCGTCTTCTGCAGCACACCAACCGGGATGTCCGTGTCGACGGCGCAGACCATCAGGTTTCCCGCCGTGGCAGTCGAGGTCTTGACGACCTGCCCGCCGAAGTAGGTGCCTGCGTCCACGGGACGCGAATCGTTCAGAGAACCAAATCCTGCGGCCATGGCTCAGGCCCCCCCTTCATTGCGTTCGGCCCGCACAGCCATGATGGCCTCGCGGAAGTTGGTGAATTCCCCAGTCTTCTGGCGCTTCTTCGCCTCGACGACATTGGCATGTTCACGGGCCTCGGGGGACATGTTCTCTCCCGACGGCATCTCGCCGCGGAAGCTCTTCGGCTTCTCGTCGACCACTTCCTTGGTCAGGGCGGGACGAGCCGACAGCAATTCCCGGTAGGAATCACGGGCGGGTCCCACCGGCATCAAGAGGATCGTGTCCACCAAGGAGGGCTTCCCTTCGGGGGCGAATTCCTTCTGGTTGACACGGCCGGTCTTGAGCAGGCCTTCAGCGAACGACACGACCTCGGACCTTTCGGTCTCGGCCTTGAAGTTGGCTTGGAGCTTCTCGGTGGCGGTCTGCTCGCCGACCTTCACGCCTTCGGCGCGGGCCGTCTCGACCAGAACGGGAATCGAGGCCTTGGTGGCCTCCAACTCCTCGGAGAAGGACTTGACCTTCCCTTCCGCCACGGTGATCTGCTCCTTGAAGGAGGTGATCTCCGTGCTGTGTGCGAGTGCGAGCTCTGCTTCTCGCTTGGCAAGAAGGGCCTCGTGCTCGCTGAAGTTGATGGTTTCCACCTTGGACTCCTGTTTGCTGACTGGATTGGATTCACGAATCGGGAGTTCGAATCCGCTCCCTTCGCCAAAGAATAAAACCTCTTCGGCACTTCCGGCGCGGTTTTGCTCCGAAAAGAATACCTCGGGCAATCCATGGACGGCCGGAGGCGCAGCACCCAGAAGGGCTAGGTGATGCAAGGCGAACCGGGTCTTCCCATCGGTCGGATGGGTGAAGTTGTAGAAGCCAGCCGACACGTTCCGGCGGCCACCTTCGCGGGTTTCCCACGTCGCACGGTGACTCACCTTCGCGCGCGCCTCCAGCACCCGGGTTCCGGGGTAACGGGCATCCGTGGAATCCACGGCACGCAAAGCCACGATGTTCCCCGCCGACGGACCAGGCTTCGCGTCGGGCTTGAAGTCCTCCGGCGTCAGGTGATCCAGGGTGATCGGCGGCCGGCGGCCCGACATCGCGAATTCCTCCGCGGCCTCGTTGACCTTCTCGTTCGTGATGTTGCCTTGCTTGTACTTGCCAGAACGGAAAATCGGGAACCACTCGGACTCCGTGGTGTAGTCCCGATTCTGCTCGTTATCCTGGTTCGGATCCTTCTTGATGATCCCGGTCATTTCTTGTCTCCTCGATTGCGGTGGTTCGTGCGCGCCTCATGGATATTCTTGGCGGCCTCCGACTTACGAGCCCCGCCATCCTTCGGGGAAACCCGAGAAGGACCGTCCTTCGGCTCCGGAGGCGGTTTGGCGCCAGCAGAACTCGTCGAGGCCAGAAACCCGGGCTTCAAGTCAGCCGTCGCAGTCGCCGTGGGCGCTCCATCCGGCCCGAGCTCGGAGATGTCCAGCGAAGGATCCATCGGCGAGAGGGGCTTCAACGGCGCCGACCGGACGAAGTCCTTGGCCGACAGATCGTAGTGGTCCATGATGTAGGTGTCGGTGAAGTTCACGCCCAGCAGATCGCGCAGCTTCGCATCGCGGTCGATGCGGTCCAGACCCATCGACTCGCCGACGATCGCCACGGGGCCGATGACCGAGCGCCCGAAGTTCGCGTAGGTGACCAGGTCGAACAGGTCGGTGAGCACGCCGGCAGCGAAAGTGTCGTCCGACTTCCAGAGGGTCTCCAGGATCTGCTTGTGCACGTCGGCCTGCGCGCGGGAACCGCCCTCGTCCGAGGTCAGGGTCTGGCCCAGGATCGCCTTCGAGCACTCCCGGTCCATCGCCGCCATGAACTTGTCGTACATGTCGGTCGTCTGGAACTTGGTCTTCATGTCGTCCATCTGGACCTTGAAGTTGCCCTTCGTCACCACCACGCCCTGGCGAGCCATCGCGATGAGCTCGCGGACGAACTGCTGGAGCTGATCGACATTCGTGCCGGCGGGCGCCTCGACGTTGAAGATCGGCATGCCGAACTTCTCTGTGTACTCGGCGAAGAACTTCATCCCGCCACGCTTGAACGTGGAAGGCCAGTAGCAGGCCGAGTAGAGCTTCTTCCCGTAGGGATTCCGCATCGTCGCCTGGTTGCGGGCCATCAGGATCTTGAAGGGCGGCACGGGCTCCGTGTCGAAGACCCAGGGCTTCGGCCGGTAGCGGAGCTCGCCGTCCGGGGTGTACCGGAACCACTCCTGCATCGTGTCCTGCGGGCGCTCCGTGATAAGGCCCTTGACCTCCTCGTCCCAATACCAGTCCAGCTCGAAAGGCTGCATGCCCATCAGGCGGGCATCCAGAAACTGTGAGATCATGTCCTGGGTGTTCTGGCCGAAGTTGTCCAGCATCCGCCGGCAGAGGAGGAGCGCCTTCTCCGAGTCCGGCCCACTCGCGCCTTCGCCGGGCCGGACTCGGATCCGGTGCGCCAGCGTCGTGGACTTCCGTTGCTGGACACAACTGGAGATGTGGCCGTCGTGCTCGAGATTGGCCAGGTCCTGGTAGTGGAGGTCTCCATTCGCCATGATGGCATCGGGATCCGGCAGCGAGTGCAGGATGTACGTCATCATGTAGAGCTGCGGATTCATGCGCGTCGGGACGAAGAGATCGGCCTTCATCGACGGCTTCGACGGCTTGGCACCGGGACCAGTCTTCTTGATCTGCTTCTCCGCGGTCTCACGAGCCATCAGCGGTATCCCCCGAGGTTGCCATAGCGGCTGCCAACGGCAGCGCCAGTGGCAAGAGCTCGATCCAAAGGTACCATCGAACGGGTCGCGGCCCAGCCCATTGACATCACATCCACCTCGTCGTCCTCCTGGTCCAAGAAGGGATCGGGGATCCAGGAGGAGAAAATGTCAAGGAAATGCTCGATCCATGGGCCCGGGTTGTACTCGAAATAGGGCCACTCGGACAGATCCTCCTCCACGAAGTGGATCTCGTGGGCCTGCGCGGCAGCAGTCCAAGCGATCGCCTCGGAGACCTTGTTGGTCTTCTCGACCAGGAGGGTGACGAGACAGGACCCCCGGAGAACCCGCTCGACGTCCTCGCCTGCTGACTTGGTCGTTCCGATCGACTCCACCACGACCCGGTTCTTCTCGTGCTTCCCGACCGCTTCGATGCGGGGCAACGACTCCACCCAATCGTCGCGCCAGAAAAGACCGCGCCGGGCGTAGGTCTTTCCATCGGCATCTTGCCCCATCTCCACCGAGGCGCACCGGTGACCCGTCTTCACTATCGCCAAGTCCCACACCCGGACCCAGGCGATCGAACCATGGACGGTCTTCATGTATTCCGACGAGACGGTCTTGAACCACTCCCGCTTGATGAAGGCGCCGCCACGAGGCTGCGGATTCTGCTGAAGCTGGCAGGCAGCGCCGAAGGGCCCCAGCGTGTTCTTCATCTTCTCGATGTCGGGCGGAGTGAACCGCTGTGGCCAGAGAAGCTCGCCCTCTTCCGTGCGCCAGTCCTTCCAGCCGATCACGGTCACGCAGGACCGAGCCGGATTGTACTCGGCCGGAAGCTCCAGCACCGTGTAGCCCTTCTCCTTGCACGAGGCGGACAGATCGTACTTGTGGACACGCTGGCCCACCACGATCATGGAGGAAAGCGCGGGGCTGTTCTTGCGCGTGCTCATCGTCTCGAACCACCAGCGGTCCGTCTTCTCGCGCACAAGCACCGAATCAGATTCCGAGACGTTCATCGGGTCATCGACGGCGACCGTGTCGCCGCCCTCGCCTGTCGCGCCAGAATCCAGCGAGGCAGAAATCCGGTACCCCATCGCCGTGTTATAGAACTTGTCCTTCCGATTCTGGTCCTGACGGAGCCGGTACTTCCCACCCCAGAGCCCGAAGTACCAAGGCGACTGGATGATCGCGCGCATCCGCATGGTGTCGCGAATCGCCAGCCCCAGAGAGTAAGAGGAAAACAGGAACCGGTGCTCCGGCCGGGTCGTCCAGACCCAGGCCGACCAGAGCGTCAGGAGCGTGGACTTCATGTGCCGAAAAGGCATGTTAATCAGAAGCTCGAGGATCTGGCCTGGGATGTAGTGCCCAGGCGTCGTCTGGTCCCAGGTGTCCGCCGGACCCATGCTCGCGGGAACCCACCGAGGAAGCGTGGCATTCAGATGGTCCACGATTGCTTCGATGTGGGGCCCATGGACGTACTCGATCCCAGGCTCGAGAACATGCCAGCCCTGGCGGGCAAAGAAAGCGAAGTCCTTCTCGCACCGGCGCCGCTCCAACTCCCGAAGGAGGAAGAACGTCTCCTGGTGGACCATCTTGACCTTGAGCTCGCGGTCCTCGGTGCTGGTGCCGTCAAGCACGGAAGGAAAGATCCAGCTCGGAGGGAACGGGCGTCAGCCGGCCAGGCACCGTGAGGGATGCTGCCAGCTCCTCGGTCTTGCGCACGATCTCCTCGTCGGTAAGGTGCGCCAGCGCATTCGTGCTGAGGCCTGTGGCCTTGATCGGGTTGCCATCGCCGTCAACGCCCTGGAGAGCATTCGCCTCGCGCTCGATCTTGATCGTGCGTTCGGCGATCTTCACCAGCTTGTCCAGGCCGTCCATGATGCCGTGCTGGGCAGAGACCAGCCGCAGAGGAAGGAGGATCTGTTCGCCCTTCTCATTCGAGGCCTTCACGAAGGCGCTGGCCTGGCGGCCCTGCATGTACTCCGACAGGAGGAAAGCAGCCTTGGTGTAGAGCGCATGGCATTCCGCGGCGATCTGCCGGTGCCCACGGAGAATCACCGCTTTCCGCTGCGCCACCGCCGAGGCGCGTTCCTTGTGGACCGTGTCGGCATCCGGTTCGCGTTCCTCGATGTCAGCCAGGACCTGCTCCACGGAAACATCCCGGGCATCCGCGTCCACGACAAACCCAGGGAGGACCGCCGTGACCGCGGAAGCCAACGGACGATCCCCCCAGGGCGCCCCGTTCTTCTCGTCCCGCTTCATCCGGTAGGTCAGGGTGTTCAGCGGGACCATGTGCGCAGAGGAAAGGCCTCGTAGGGTGAAGGCGCCAGTCTGCCAGTCACGCTTCACCTGCGCCCAGGTCGAACCACTGGGAGTCAGGGCGCTCCCTCGTTCCTGCGAGTGGCCCTTCCCTGCACGGGAATTCTGACGGGCTCCCCGAGACTTGGATTGTCGCAAGGTTTCACCCGTGCTGATATCGGCGTCGTTGTCCTGCTTGGCCATTGGAATCGAAGGTAAATGCATTCCGCACAGCGTGTACGGATTGCGTGTGAATTCGGACAGGTCTATGCGGAAAAATGGACATTTGTCTGCACCCCCTCCCCCCTCCACCACCCATGCCCACTGTTGAAACAGCCGTGATTTTCTGGGGAGGAAGGCTCCGGTGGATGGTCACCATCGGCCAGAGCATAGCGCACGCAGGCGGCAGAGCATAGCCTGGAGCAGGGCGACGGCATAGACAGGCATCAGAGCACCAGGCCAGAGGCAAGCCACGCCTCACGCATGGCGTAGGCCAGCAGGCAGACCAGTAGGGTAGTGGTCATGCATGGGCAGGGCAGGGGATTGTGAAAAGGAGGGTCTGGACCCGTGCCCCATGCAGTGGGCACAGGGCACGGGCCCAGAACCAAGGAGCAGAGATGAAGATCACGATGAGCGAAACCACGGCCAACCAGCAGAACGTCATCATGCTGACAGGAGAGCACCCTCTCACCGGAGCCACGCAGCTCGCCAAGAGGGAGCACAACAGGCAGACGGGAGACGTGCGCCGGTACACGGGCATGGGCGTAGAGCACAAGCAATTCGACGAAAAGGACTGGCCGAGAGCGGTCAAGGCCACGGTGAAGAAGTGGAAGGAGAAGATCCACGACCTGGAAGTCATGAACGCCCAGGGCGACAACGTGGGGCGTGAACTCTTCGCCAGCCTGACGGAGGACTGACAACCTCCCTCCGGTCGGTGCCCGGGCCTCCAGCCCGTGCAAGAGGGTCGGCGCCCGCCAGCACCGCACCGTGAAAAGGATGACGACCAGTCCACGGGCACCAGCCTTCGCATCAGCCAAAGGGCCTGGACGGCCCAATGGCCTCGCTGGGCCTACCCAATGCGCAGGAGGGCCAGCCGGTCGATCGTCGAGGCCCGCAGGATCTCGAACACGGGATGCGCTGTTGGATGGGCCACGAGGAAGGAACAGCCTCGGCGGCTCGCGCCGCTTGGCCTGGGGCCAGTGCAGGTAAACCAGGCGGCCCGCTGGAACGAGTCAGGTGCGATCGTCGTTGAGGAGTCCACGAGGAAGGAACGAGGAACACCATCGGCCGCTACCGCGGCCGACGCCCTCCAGGCCGGGCGTAGGCCTACAACACAAGGAACACAATGGACGAGCAAAAGAAACGGTTGATCAAGGCGCTGCGAGAGACGCTGCCATACGCGGCAAGCAGTCCTTAAGGAATTCGATCTCTGAACAACCGGGGGAGGGATGCCCTCCCCCACATGGAGCCAAGGTCTCCATGCTCCCCTCCCATGCGGGGACACCCCGCAACGCCCCGAGGCTGCATCGGCATGTCGCCAGAGGCGCCACGCCCTCGATGTCGGCCATTTCATGCTGCACTTCGGATGACCGAAGTACCACGGTGTCGTCAACGACACCTTATACCTCCGGTGGCCCACCAGGGGGTGTCGCATGGCTCCTCATGCGTTGAGCACGCAGGCGCTACCCGCCCGCGATCCAGGGCAGTGGATGTTGTGGAGGTGATTTGCGGTTTACGGACGGATCGGAAAAGGGCTGTTTGAGACAGAATCTCAGAGTATAGAAGGTGAACAGTAGTGCATCTTTCTTCACACGAAAGGTGCTCAGGAGTGTATATTTATAACATGAGGAAAGGGAAATGTCTCCCTGGTCCTCGCTTCCAAGGAGAAATCCCATGAACACGCAGACCACCGCCGCCACCCGCTTTGCGATCGATTCCACCGGCACCGAGTTCGAGCTTCCGGAGAACTTCCTTTCGGCTTCGGATCGGAATACCCTTCGCTCCATGATCGCAGACGAAACCAACCTGGACGACGCGATCCGTGAGATTGCCGGCCACATGGAAGACATCCTGGCCAATGGTGGACAGATCACCAACGAAGAATTGAACTCGATCTGGCGCGATGCGTGCGAAGCTTTTCACATGGAGAAGGGTCGCGAGATCGAGGAAGAAATCGGCTTGTACTTGGCCCCCGACGAGAAGGGACAGGAGGCCAAAAAGGAAATCCAGATCCACACGTTGAATGCGAAGGAGATCAACCAGATCAACGGACACCTCGAACACAACACCTTCGAGACCCGCCCGGGCGAGATGTACGCTTCAGCCATGTTCGGGGCTTGCTCCTCCCGTCGGTGCGGAATCACCGCCCAGATATGGGTTTCCCGCATGATGGAAAGGACCACCAACTGGAGGAAGGACAACCGGGCCGAGTACTACAGTTTCGTACTCTACATCACGAAGAAGGCATACACGATGCCCCTAACTGAACTGGTCAGGTAGGACCATGGGCGGAGATCCCGCCCCCTCCTCTTTTCTCAGGGTCGGTCCTACAATGGACCGGCCCTTTTTTGCGTTCCAGCAGCCAAGGGGCTTCGCCCCTTGGATCCCCATGTGCCTGGAGTGCAGCGGATCCTACTGGTCTCGTTGGTTGATGCTCTTCCTAGCCTTGTGCGGAGCTTCAGGACCCCGTGGATCCCGGAGAAGTCCTCCAGGCATAGCCCTACGGGCCGATGCCTTCCAGACTCCTCCGGGAACCACAGGGAATCTCGAGCGTCCGATGTCGTGCTGGTCGTTCCGGCACCTGGGCGGCACGGCCGGAGGACGACCAGCACAAGACGAGCCGTGGGCCGGCAGGCCATTGTCGCGTTCGCGACACCACCAGCAGGCTAAGGCCTGCACCAAGGAGCAAGGGTATGCAATTCTTGCATAACTGAGGCATGGAACCATACAGAAATCACATACCACAACCAAGAGTAGAGGCGCCAGCAAGAAGCACAACAGATGGGGTATGCAAAAAACGCATACCCAGCCATGCGAAATTCGCATTGGCCATTGGTGCAGACGCGCTGCATGTTTCTTCATGCAGCCACGGGAGACCGTGGTCCTGGGACCTCAGGGGCGCCCAGGAACTTGAACGCGACGGCGACCGACGGGGGAAGACCTCAAGGAAGCGGGCGAGCAGGGAGCAGACCTGGAGGATGGACCTCGATGTCCATGTCCCAGCCCGGAGACATCCGGCACCCACGGTTCCCCGCGGGGGAAGAGCTTGCCTCCAGGGGCGCAGCCATGTTTGCTCTGGCTCCCTCCGGAAGAAAACTTGTTCAACACGAAGCCTTCGGCTTGCGCCACAACACCAGGTGTTGGCGCAACCCTCTCAAAGGAAAAGCAAATGGCCTCCAAGCGAATCGAAATCACAGTAGATGCGAAAACCGAGGAAGATCTCGATGAGGCGATCAGCGAGGCGATCGACATCATCGCAAAGCAATTGAAAGATGGCTACAAATCAGGAGCCAATTCCAACGATGAGCGCGGCTACTGCTACGAAAGCAGGATCCTCGAATAGATTCGGCTTGCGCCACGCGATTGCGTTGGCGCAACCCTCTTCCAAAGGAATCAGGCATGGCAACGAACAAAAAGCAGAACCGAATCAACATCACCAACGAAGAGCGAGCCGAACAGGGCCGCCAGGCGGTGGAGGAATACGCCGGGACCAAGGAGGAATGCCTGATCGACCTGCTGACGAACCTGCGCCATTTCGCGAGCGAAGAGCAAATCAACTTCGATCGCGCCGTGATCACGTCTGGATTCCACTACCGCGAGGAAACAGTCTGATGGACAATACTGATTTTGAAGTAATTCAAGCAAATGCGTTATTCGCAGCAAAAGCGGTAAACCTCCACAACGACCTGGCAAGCCTCGTGCGCGACCTCGCCGCACGCTGGGACCACGACGACGCCAAGGACGCACCAGAGCTCACGTTGCGCCTCGAAGCCATAATGAAAAGGATGGATGCCTGATGGACAAGAAAGCCAAGATCCAGGCCGCGCTCGACGCGCTGCCGAATGCCACGGACGGGGATTGGTGGATCGACGACCACCGTGGCGAGATGCACAACGACCCGATCGGCAGCGTGAAGCTGGCCAAGCAGGTCGACGGAGGCAACCTGAAGCAACGCGAAGCCAACCGCAAGGTGATCTCCGCTGCCCGTGACCTGGCCGAGGAAGTCATACGGCTCCGCGAGCTCACGGACGACTGCTTACAGGCCTTCGAAGGCGAAGAAGAAAGCGTCAAGGAAGAGCACGCCAGCCTCATCAAACGGCTAGAACAATGACAAAAGCCGAAGAAGAGGCAGCCGACGCAGCATGGGTCCGCCCAGCCTACTGGCTGGACGACATGAGCTGCGTGCCGGTGCCAGGGAACCTCCTGCGCTTCTCCGACATCCGCTCCAAGGCACGCCAGCACATCGCCTACGGCTGGAGCCAGCGCATGGACGGAGACTGGTCCGAAGACCAGAAAGCCGCCTACATCGACGAATGGACCAAGGCTGGAGGCCTCGATTGATCGCCATCTTCAGCCGCAGGCTCGGACCACACGGCTTCAGCCCCATGATGTACGCCTTCGAGACCACTGAAGCAGGGCGCCCGCTGCACGAAGTGGCGTGCACCTGGGAAATGCGCCAGAAGAACCAGATCGTGGACCGCGGAACAGCAGGACGCGAATGGTTCCCACCATGGCTCGACGACCTGGTCCTTCGAGAGGACGGACTAGCTCGCGACTTCCTCGCTCAACTCACCACCCCACCACAACCCCAGGAGAACCAATGATCCACACCCTCAACTTCTACGCCGGCGTCCTCGCCGTCCACAAGAGCCCCAGCCCCCACGTCAACGAACTCCTCCAAACCATGCTGGACGACATGGATCGACTCGTCACCGAGAACGAGGCACACGAGCGCGCGCGCCAGTTCATGGAGCCAGGCCTCAAGATCGCCGACGACGCAGTCGTCCACAACTACAGCGCCCACTCGTGGGCCAAGGACATCGACAGCAAACTCAGATACATGGACAAGCCTGAACGCAACTGGATCATCGCCAGGCCCAGCCTCCAGAAGGAGCTCGGCCTGCGCTTGATCGAGAAGGATGGCCAGCCCTGGCTCGAGGCCATCCCCGAGAACGTTGGTGACCCTGACGAAGGCGCCAGCGCGCCGACAGAAGCCGCAGGAGAAGCCACCAAGGCTTCCGGAACCCCAGAAGACAATATGCCCTTCTGACCTTGCCCCAGGCGTCCGCCCGTCCAGGCGAGGCGGACGCACTCTTCAAGAGAAATGAGAATCCAATGAGCACCAAGATCAACAACGACCTGAGTGTCACCGAGATCCAGATCTGGCCCATGCGCAACACCGAGGCCAACCGCATCAAAGCGATGGTCTCCATCACCTTCAACGGCTGCATGCGCGTGAATGGCTGCAGGATCATCGAGGGCGCAAATAGCATGTTCGTCGGCTACCCCAGCGAGAAGAAGCCTGGCACCGACCAGTACTTCCCGATCTTCCACTTCATCGACCGCCAGGCAAGCGACGCCGTGCAGGCCGTAGTGCTCGAGCGCTTCAATGCACTGGTGCCCTGATGCCCAAGTTCACCGTCATCCTGATGTACGAAGAATCCGGCCAGGTGTGCGCCGACGAGGTGAGCGCCAAAACCGGAGAAGAAGCTCTCCTGAAGGTCGCCAAGGACCCAGAGCGCGAAGGCTGTTCCCTCATCTGCGCCATCCAAGGCAAGACGGAAGGAAAGCTCACCTTCGCGGGCGAAGGCGTCGTGGACACCAGCAGCTACATCGAAACGATGGAGGAGGACTGATGGACTTCGAGCTCATCCAGGAAACCCCGTTCCAGTCCAGCGCCACAGGCATGGACTCGCGCGAGATCGCGCGCATCACCGAAAAGCGGCACGACCACGTCTGCCGAGACATCCTGGCGATGTTCGAAAGGCTCAAACTGAACGCCCCCAGATTTGGGGGCGTCTACCACGGAGGCAATGGAGAAACGCGACGCTGCTTTATTCTCCCAGGCAGAGAGCTGCTAATTCTCCTTACCGGCTACGACGTGGTACTGCGCGCCAAGGTCATCGACCGATGGGCCGAGCTCGAGAGCAAGGCCAGGCACAAGGAACTCAGCCACATCGAGATCCTCGAGATCGCGCTGGCCCAGGCCAAGGAAAACCAGCGCCTCCTCCTGCTTGTGGAAGAGCAGGCGCCCGCCGTCTTGGCGCAGAAGCGCCTAGCCGGGGCCGAAGGACTCATCGGAATCCGAGAGGCCGCCAAGAGGCTCGGATGGCCGCCCAAGGCATTCGTGGCACTCATGGTCGCAGGCGAACACCTGTTCCACGAGGGCGGGAAGCTGCAGGCCCGCGCCGACCACCTGGCCGCTGGACGCTTCCAGATGGTCACCGGAGTCAAAGAGATCGCAGAAGGCCGGGACCACGAGTACGGCCAAGCGAAGTTCACCGCGGCCGGACTGGAGTACTTCTCCAGGAAGATGCCCACCTACATCGCACTACCCAAGAAACTGCGGAAGTCGCGCACCAAGAAGAAGGAGACAGCCTGATGGACGACATGCTTTCGAGGATGGACCCATCCAAACTCCAGCGGGAATTCGCGGAGCACATCCGCACCGGAGCGTCGATGCCTGCCCCCACAGAGGAGCGCGGGCCGGTGATGGATGCCGAGCATTCTCCGGAACCCGTGGAACGTATCCTCGACCCGGACTACGCCAGGATCTACACCCAGGCGCGAATCATCGCGTGGCAGTACGGATGGGCCTGCCTTGCGCATGGGTCGCGCAGTCGAGATCTCGATCTGCTCCTAGTGCCGTGGACCGACAGATCTTCGGACATCCTGGACCACCTTGTCGCCAGGATCGCGGACGTCTGCGGCCTCACAATCCAGGGAAATCCATCCCCAAAACCTCATGGGCGCAAGGCGTGGACGCTCATGCTTCCTGGATTCTCAGAGGTTCGCTGGGTGGATCTTTCGGCCCTCCCGATTGCCACCGACACCACCGCACGCGGAGATCTGGCGTCTCAGCTCGTGGTGGCGGAGGCCAAGGTGGAACGACGTAACACTCTACTCGCTACGATCGTGAGGAACTTGATCTCCCCAACGGAATGACCCAAATGCTCGGCTCCGGAAACGGCGCCCCCATCAAACTGCAGAAAGATCGACCATGTCCAGAAGCGAAGTGATCCTCCAAGCCATCACCGCCGCCTGCACTGTAACCCTCCTCGCCGGGTGCCTCGATGGAAACAGCGGCATCACCTCCAGCGGAACCGACGGACACACCGAGAGTCATGTCCCAGTGGGTGACAAGGGCTGCTACATCATCATCGGAGGCGGAAGGACCAGCGACAACTCAATCCATTGCCCAACACAGGGAATGGTGCCATGATCGTCTTTCTCTTCCGCCTTTGGTATGCGCTACGCTGGAGCCACGCCATCGACTGCGATACCGGCTCGATGGAATGCGCCTCCTGCTCGCCTACGCCTGGAGGACGCTGCGCAATGTGCCCAGACATCGATACCCAAGCATCCAAGGAGAAGTGATGAGCTTGCCAGATTATGACGCATGGCTCGAGAAACTATTCCAACAGAGATGCCACGACGAAGATTTCGCCGAGATGGATGAGATGGATTGCGAAAACGAAACAGACGATGAGGATGACGATGAGCCAGCCACGTAGCGGAGCGAACCCACCAATCGACGCGGTGACGAGCGCGCCACTGCCATTTCGCGACGAAGACGTCGACGACATGACGCTGCGCGAGCACGACCAGGAAGAAGGCTACTGCCAACGCGGGATGGATCGACTGGATCCTGAAGCGGCGTAGAACATCCACCGCGGCGTGGCGTCGGGGATGTTCTCGACATCGAAAAGCTACACCATGAAACTACTCATCGCACTCGCTCCGCTCGTGATCCTCACAGGATGCGAGGGGATCACAGATCTCAGTGAAGTCACAAACGCCTACGGCAACGAAAGCGTCTGCAACTACTACCCAAACGCCACCACGTTGGATGAAATCAAAGCGATGGAGCCCATCGACAGCACCAAGATGTGTCCCGATGGAACAGCGCCAGTGCTGTACGAAACAAGCTGGATCGTCACAGGAGATGACTGCGGCGACATCCATACCATCATGGGTGGCCTCAAAGGAATCAACCGGCAATTCGGATGCTGGAAGAAAAGCGGAAAACAGATGGAGCCGATCTGATGCCAAAGATCTGGAACATGCGCCACCTACCAATCCCTCCCGATGCCGTGCGGGTGGATCGAAGCACGAAGTGGGGCAACCCATTCGTGATGCACACGGAAGCGGAGCGCGACGAAGTCTGCCAGAAGTTCGAGGACTTCGTGGAACAGCATTCAGGAGTCAAGGATGCCATCCGCGCCGAGCTGCGCGGGAAAGATCTCGTCTGTTGGTGCGCGCCGAAGCGCTGCCACGCCGAGACCCTCATGCGGATCGCAAACGAGGAGTAGCGCCCCCGGCCACTCGAGTCGTCACTCTCGCGCAACTCGAATGTCCGGGGAGCGCAGATTCAGGAGAAAGTCCATGTTCAAGATCAACGCCACAGCGCAAATCGCCGTCGCCCGCACAACCGGCGCCGGAGGCATCAAACTCACCGCAACAGAACTGGAGCGCCAGGCGAAGTCGACCTACGTCGGCAAGGTCGAGATCGAAATCGTGCTCCGTAACCACAGCATCCGCTTCAACATGGGCGTCTTCAACGGCACGGAACGCCGCTACGTCGCGTGGCCCAAGGCCACCGCTCCGAACGGAAACACGTACACCGCGCTAGAAGTCAGCAGCGAGCTCAAGCCGCAGATCGAAGCGCTGGCCCTGCGGACCATGCGCGAGGCCATCGGCCGCTCGAGCAACGCCCAAGCGACGGTGCAGCTGTGAAACCCTACACCGAGACGCTCCTGCGCGCCGCGCTAGTCGCCTGCATGGAAGAAGAGAACAGAATCTCCATCGAGAACGCCAAGGTCTGCAAGATCGGACAGGCCCTCGACCTGGCCACGGTCCTATGCATCAGCCTACCCAACGACACCGCCAAGGCCAAGGCGCTGGCGACCATCGTGGCCCAGGCGCACACCGAAATCGAGCAGGAGTACGAAACCCTGAAAAGCGATATCGAGGACCTCACCAAATGAACACCGACACCATCGAGCCGGAAACCATCGAGCGAACCTTCGACAACTCCATCGGACGCGCCGTGCGCCGCGAACGCGCACAACGCTTCCTATCGCAAGCCTCTGCGCTCTTCGCGGCCGAACTCTCAACCGCATGCATCACCGACCCCGAGGAAACGGCGTCATGGTTCCGCGCGGAGATCGGATTCAACAACGACGAGAGCTTCGCAGCCATCTTCATAGATCAAGGCCGCAGGACGCTAAAGCGCATAGTCTTCGCAGTCGGAAGCCGCACGCGCACCGTGCTGTACCCTAGGCAACTCTTCAAGGAAGCACTAGACTGCGATGCAACCGGCATCATCCTGGCCCACAACCACCCAGGCGGAAGCCTCATGCCCAGCAGCCAGGACCGCGCACTCACACGCAAGGTCCAGGAAATCGGCGAGAGCCTGGAAATCACCCTCGTCGACCACCTGATCGTCACCAAGGAAGGACACGCATCCTTCCATCGCCACGGGTGGATGTGATGGCTGGCCAGTTGATCAAAGCGATCATGAGCGTCGCCCCGCACCGCGACAAGTTCGGCATCAGGATCCGCCTCACGCGGGTCAGCAACGGCATCTGGCTGGGCGAGGGATGGGGAGGGCCATCCAACGCCAAGGACGCTCACGAGGCAGGCGCCGAGGCCACCCCAGAAGGCTGGATGTGGCCCGACGCCGAGAGCGCAGAAGCCCACATGAACGAGATTACGAACAGCGCCCACAGCTTCGGCTACGAGGAGATCAAATGAAAAAGCAAGAACTCATCGACCTGTCCAACTGGATGCGCGGCAATTTCGTCGCACTCCGCGAGATCGGGCAGACGCTAATGAACACGAACGCCTTGCGCGGACACCAGATCCTCGGCATCGCCATCGGCTTGGATGCACGAGCAGAAACCTTGCGCAAGCGCGCAGACGACATGATCCTGGACGTGCGCGTCGCGTACCTCCAGGAAGGCGGCGCCGTGCTCGTCGTTCTACCCGACTTCCTGGCCGCGGCCACACCGACCAAGTTCGCGATCACCTGCTACGCGATCAGCGGACAGCATTCGTCCTGCAGCATGAAGTACGCCCGCGAGCTCCCGAATGCGGAGCCCGGACCCGTACTGGAAATGACGAAGCGGCACTTCGCCCAGCTCTACAGCACCTTCAACCTCATCGAAGCGGACATCCACAGCCAGGAGTTCGACCAATGACCCAGTACCAGGGAATCATCTCGCGCGCCACCATCGAGGGCAACATCCTCCGCCTCAACGAAGGCCAACTCGACCGCAAGGTCTACCAGGACGTGGCCAAGGCCATCGAACTAATCGGCGGAAAATGGAAGGGCGGAAAGACGATGGGCTTCGTCTTCAACTCCGACCCCACCGAAAAGGTCGCCCTGATCCTCAACGGCGAGAAGATCATCAGCACAAAGAAGGAGTACCAGTACTTCGAAACGCCTGTACTGCTCGCTCATCGCATGGTGGAAATGGCAGAGATCCAGGCGCACGACAGCGTCCTCGAGCCCAGTGCCGGCCAAGGCGCAATCGTCCACCAAATCGTGAGAGCACAACCGACGATGGTAGTCGACTGCTTCGAGCTGATGCCCGAGAATCAGGAGATCCTGAAACTCAACTTCGCGAACGACATCAACTTCTTGGGTGCCGACTTCCTCGCCGACGGGATTCCCAGCACCAAGAAGTGGGACCGAATCATCGCGAACCCTCCCTTCAGCAACAACCAGGACATCGACCACGTCAGGAAGATGTTCTGCCTGCTCGCACCCAAGGGAATCCTGGTCTCGATCATGTCGCCCCACTGGACGTTCGCAGCCGAGAAGAAGTGCGTCGAATTCCGTGAATGGTTCATGAAAGCAAAAGGAGCTCCAGTAGAGCTTGATCCAGGCGCCTTCAAGGAATCCGGAACAGCCATCCGCACCATACTCGTGAAGATCACGAAGCCATGAGCCTCACAGACAAGAAGGCGCGCGCCCTCTGCAGGGATCTGCGTGCCGAGATCAAGGAGAAGCCATCAACCACCATGCTAATCGGATACCAACGAATGCTGGCCGCGCTGGTCGAGCTGCTCCAGCACCGCCGCATCACCAAAGCGATCCTCGAGTTCGAGCACGACCCAGTGGCTACGAGTTTCGAAAGCATCATCCGCATGGCCCACCAGGTCCACGACAAGAATCGTCATCCTGCCCCAAAGCACAAGGAGAAGAAGATCTCGCAAGAAGCTTACGGCGCCATCGGCGACCAAATCCAGGCGGAGATTTTGCGGAATCTCGACATCAGTCGCGCCACGCAGGTCGAGGAACGGTGCCGGGGTTGAGCGGCTGCGCTGATCTCGCGCGCCTGGGACCAAGCCCCCGCAGACCCTAATCCTTCCGCGAGGCTGACGGGATTCCTGCACGCGCCATGCGGAGCACGGCCCGCGCCCTCACCCGCGCGGCCGTGCGTCCACTGCAGACGGGGCCCCTCGCCCCCATCTTCATTCCCGCCCGACCGCGCCCATCGCGGCAGGGGGTCATGTCGGGGGAATGGTCCCCTGGCTCTCAGGAGATCCACCATGGGCAGCACACTCCCCACCTTCACCTCCGCAGTCGCCCGCAAGCGCGGCGGCATCGGCTACGTCTCGGATGAACGCACCTCCAACCGCCTGGAGGAAATGGGCTGCTCCATCGGCGAGGTTCAGCTTCCCGGAGAGCTTCGCCCCTACTCCAAGCGCCTCGGCAAGGGGCAGGAGTGGGACTTCTTCGCCGTCGTGGACACCTGCGCGTGCTGCGGCGAGGAGCACTCCCTCAACATCGTGAGCCTCTGCGGCACCTGCGCTCGCAACGAGGTCCTCGGGCCCCAGGTAAAGGATGCGGTCCACCGCCACGTCGCCCGCCACATGGCCAACTTCCGCCGCGGGATCCGCCTGGGCCGGTAGCCCCTCTGGGGCCGGCACCAGCCGGTCCCTCACCTCTTCCAGGAGCATCCACATGCACCCAGCAACAGAGCGCCAGTCGCGTCCCCGCGTGAGGACCTGCTGGAACCAGATTTCGTGGTAGCTTTCCCCGGAGGCGCGGGAACCCGGGACATGGTGGAACGGGCCACGGCAGCCGGAGTTTTCATCTTCGAAGGTTGACCATGCCCCTCAATCCCTACGGGAACAACCAACAGCTCTGGCCCGACGACCGGGAACGCCAAGAACAAGAACACCCAGACCCGCCACAGATCTCGCAGAACGAGATGGCAGGCCTGCAGATCGCGCCACGGGGCGGGGCATTACCATTCCCCGAGGGAGTGATCCGCGAGGACGTCGAACGCGACCAGGGCTTCAACGACCGCTTCCGCGAGTTCAACGAGGACCGCGGGCCCTGGAACCAGTACGAGCACGACCCGATGTAGGTCAGCCCACCAAGATCTTGACCGCATCCCCATGCTCGATCCAGGTCTTCGCCCAGATCTGGACCACATCCTCCGCGTGATCCACCGCATCGAGTTGGAAGTCGGGGGTCAACGGGTTGATGCGGACCATCTGCATCTTCCCGCCCAGATCCTCGAGCGTCATGATCCAGGCGTTCACGATGTAGGCGATCGCCGAGGAGTTGCCAGCCGTCAAGGCGGGAAGCACGTCATCCAGGAGCGTGGTCCACAGGAACGGGCACGGGTCGATCGGGCCACCCTCCGGCGTCGCGCCAGAGGTGACCAGGTTCAGCAGGCGGATGTCATCCGTGCCCATCACCTTGCGCATCTGCACGATCCCAGCAAGTCCAACCAGCGTGGGATCGTTCGCTCCCATCCCCCCATCCTCGCATCGCCTGTCCGGCGATCCGAAGAACGTCGGAGCGGCCATGGAGCACCGCACAGCGTACCAGATGGGCACGGTGGTATCCGAGGGCCCGAAGACCTTCAAGTCCCGCTTACGGGCATCCCAGGAGGTCAGGAACAAGGGAAACAGGGTCTGGTCCATCGTCCGATTGCCCAACTTCTCCTTGAGCAGCGCAACAACGTAGGTGTCGTCGTACCGCGGACCCCGCTTGAACAGACGCCACTGCCAGTTCACCTTCCCGAAGATGCCAGACAGGCGTTGACGAAACAACACAAGGATCTCCAGTGGCGTGTACCCCACCGCCAGGAGGGCCACCACGATCGAGCCAACCGAGGTGCCAGCAGCCCAGGCCAGGAGACTCGCCAGCGAGCCATCCAGCCAGGCCTGGAGTAGAACAAGGAATTGGGCGACACCAATTCCCATGAATCCACCACCACCAACAGAAAGACCGAATTTCTTCATCGATTCTCTCCCATGTACTGCACGGCGAGGTCGGTGGAGGTGGGCATCATGGGACTTACCAGTAGTAGAAGGCGTTGGAAGCTGAGATGTTTCCCGGGAAATGCACGGTCCCATCCGGGTCGATCAGCATCGGGCCGAAGTGTTTTTGGGAAGGGGAGATCGGCGAAGAGGAGCACGCCCCAGATGGGCACCAACGATAGAATAACACCTTGTTGCCAACATTGTCTTCAACAAGGATTTCGTACTCCCCATTAAGGCGCTTATACACCTGCATTCCGCCGACCATATCTACCCAGCCCAATCCACCATAAGTGCCGGTAAAACTGATATTTCCTCGAATCGCATCTCCGGGCGTAATGACCCCCACAAGGCTCATGTCGGAAGAATTGAATACATAAATCAACTCGACAGGCGCGGAATTGCAGGTGACCGCAAAAATATAGGCACCTTCGATAGCTACGGTTTTCAGAGAAGTTCCGTACCAACCACCGGAGCTATTGTCGTAGGGGAGCGTGTCTTTGTACGCCAGAGTCGGCGTGCCACGAAGAAAGCCGGAGAACTTGGCTATCACTTTCCCTGCTCTTCCCCACTCATTCTGCCCTAGCGAGGGATCGTAAGAGGTATGGGTGGAATCGTACCCGGTCAAGTATATGGCGTCAGAAAGAGAGTCGTAATGTACGCATTGAGTACTTCCGATAGTGCTTGGTACCGTGTAGGAATCAACCACGTTATAGATGGGATTGTTAGAGCCATCCAGGCCACGGTACTTTTTCCTGTAGCATTTTCCATCCACCCACCAGATGTTGCCGTTTGCATCAACGTCCCATGCGTACGTTAAAGGATCACTGACAGAATCGACAGGGACCAGTACTTGCTGATTCTCTTTTTTGATGATGTATCCCGTACTCGTCTGGGCTGAGCTGGACGTAAAGACGATCTTCTGCCCGCCTAAATTCCGCACTTTTGTGAATCCATTTACGGATCCGATGTAACCATATGGCCGCGATGGGTTGGCATAGCGATCCCAGGTAAACGACCGATAACGCCACTCTTTCCCAGGGGATTGCGAGTAGTCAATGGAATCAGTATAGTTGGGAAAATACACTGTTTGCCCGTCAGTCGCCGGGTCGAATCCGGGCACACTGGAAAAAGGCTGTCCGAGGATTTCCCAGTTCTGCACGCCTCCGGGGGTGACAGATCGGATGTCCGTGCCGGAGACTGGTGCAAGGTCGCCCCAGGCGAAGTACAGGTTCCCCGCTAGGTCAGTCCCAAT
>QGNH01001269.1_pt1 | contig 48618 bp, 73 predicted proteins | sample 1735481 | NCBI WGS metagenome assembly QGNH01 (sample SAMN09239004, study PRJNA386568) | Viral metagenome, whole genome shotgun sequencing project.
TATCTAATGGATCTATTAAAATATACATAAAGGTTGTATTCTTATTTTCTCTCATTATATTTTCTCCATTTCGTCTACTATATTTTCTACATTCTTAGTAGATATAAAAGGACCTTGTATTCTAGTCAATTCATTTCCATCTGTAAATATCATATCACCATTTCCTCGTAATTTTTCCGCGCCTGAAGCATCTAATATGATTCTGGAATTTATAGATGAAGTAACCTTGAATGCTATTCTAGCTGGAAAGTTAGCTTTTATTAAACCTGTTATGACATCGGCAGAAGGTCTTTGCGTTGCCACGACCATGTGTATTCCTACAGCTCTGGCTAATTGTGCCAACCTAATAATCAATGGCTCTACATCTTTGTGAGTCATGACTAAATCAGCAAACTCATCTATCACTAACACTATGTAATTCAAATAAGAATGTCCTATGTTCACATCTAATTCATTATTGATGTGTTTTTGATTGTATTCTTTTATGTTTCTAACTCTTGCATCCTTTAAAAGTTCATATCGGTCGTCCATCTCGTTGCATATTGCTTCTAGAATTTCTACAGCTTTAGATGTGTCAGTAACTATAGAAGAACCTATATGAGGAAAATGTGCTAAGTAATTAGTCAATTGAGAGTAAATGCTAAGCTCAACTCGCTTAGGGTCTATCATCACAAATTTTAAATCTTTAGGACTTTTCTTTTTGATAAGAGAAACTACTAATGCATTCAAGCACACAGACTTTCCTTGTCCTGTAGATCCAGCTAATAATAAATGCGGAAGTTTAGTTAAGTCTACAACTTTTAATTTGTCATCAGTATCTTTTCCTAAAATGATAGGAAGATCAGCAGAAGAGCCAGTAAATGCAGGATCTGATAAAGCATCAGCCATTTCAAAAATTGTTGCCTTTTCTTTAGGCATTTCTATAAGAATTTTGCCGCTTATAGGGCCTACAATTCTGACATTGTCTAAAGATAAAGCGGCAGCCAAATCATCCTCTAAACCTTTAAGCTCTGATATTTTTGTGCCGGCTATAGGCACTATCTCATATTTTATGATAGTACTGCTTATAATCTCTTTAATTTTAGAAATTTCAATTCCAAAATTCTTAAGAGCATTAACAATATCCAAGCTTTTATCTATTTTACTATCTGCCATATTCTTATATATTAAAAACCGATTTAGAACGATAATAACAATGATTCTTAAAAAGTTCTTTATATTCTTCGGTTAAAATTGTGTAATCACAATCGAATGTAGTAGGAAATCTAGTCCATACCTCCTGTATCAAGTAAGGTGCCTTTCCTGATACATTCCAGCATTTAGATTCTTTTATGTAAAGATAAGAGAATAAATAAGAATTTGCTTTTTGTATCAGTTCGTCTACTGTGAATTTCAATTTGTCTTCTATGTGATAATCGTATAATTTTTTGATTGCTCTTTTCTCGCAATCTATTCCTACTTCTATTGCCGCATCTATATAATATTTTATGGTCGTATCGTATCTTTTGTCTCCATTAATCCAATCGTCTATAATTTGAACGCTTTCTTTCCATTGTCCATCTATCAAATGCATGTTATTCTTCCAGCACTCTACATCTTCGTTCCATTGATCCATGTGACTCCATTCGTGGAAGATATTAGGAATTAAATCATTAATGTCAATGCCTAATGCTACTCCTAATAAAGGATGGGATAAGTTAGGGTAAGCTACGAAATAACCAGAGCAATCGAATCCAGAAATAGGATAAGGAATTGTTAGGTTGTTGCTGGTTTTTAATATTACTTTTTTAAGATCGCACTCTCTTTTAAGGTTAATACCTATATCTATGCATATATTGTGTAAATCATTGCGCATGGCATAAAATTTTAAAATGACAAATCTATTTGTTTTTTGATAACATCTATGTAAATTTCTTTTAAAAGCAATTGCGAAGAAGCAGTAGATGAAATATCATCTCTATTTTTATAGGCATCACTATTTATTTTCCATTCATTTATATTGTCAGCGGTTATAATATCTTCTACTGGAGTCCATTTATCTTGTTCTTCGAAAAGACCTTCGTAATTTAATTTTAAGGAATCTAAACTTTTGAACCTGATTGTTATGCCATTTTTATAACTTTCCATTTCTAAAGTAAAAGAAATTTCTGCAATTTCGTTTTGAATATCGTCGAAAGCACTATTTCTAATAGTCAATGCGTGATAATCTTCTTGAATTTTCGTTGTAAATTTTAAGTCTTCCATGTGTTATATATTGGGGTTTATAATTAATTCTCTTTAATATATATTTAAAAATGTGCCTATTTTACACACGATATGGAAAGAATTACAACAATTGATGCCTGGAAAAAGTTTAAACTTAATGAAGAATATACCATAAACTCTGATAACATCGCAAAAATCATTTTCGATTTTGAAAGAAACCATTCTGGCACTGAAGAAGTTCCAGATGAAGAATTCGTAGAATTAGCAAATCAAATAATATCTGATGCTGGCTTAACTGACATGCTGGATGTGACCAGAATAAACGATTTAGCCCAATACTTAGATGATAACTGGAATGGAAATAAAATAGGAGCTCCAATAAAGGATATTGCTAGCAAAATACAGCCTGAATATCAAGGATAAAATGATAAAAGAAACTTTTTACTATAATACTTCAAATCCTATAGAATCATTCTACAAGTCAATATACGATTTGATGATTGCTTCTAAGCAGTGTATTCTTGAAGAAGAGTTCAAAATACCTTATTTTGTAGATAACATAGTGAATACTGCTAAAAATTTAGAAGCAACTGTCACTAATCCTGACTTCTTCGAAAAAATGGAAGAAGGATTGAATGATATGTTAGAGAAATGCGATATCGATTTATTAGACATATTAGACCTAGAAAAATTATTAGAAAAATTAAGCTCACAAAGTTCTTCAAAATTAGATAATTTATATGTAAGATATTTAAAAGTCATAAGCGATTTCAACAAGAACTTAAAAGAGCGTGTATATCAGACTATAAAATACATCAAGAAACAATTGATAAAAAATCCTTCTTATGAAGCTATTTTAGGAATGAGAATTCTTCAATCTGAAATAAGCGAGAATGATTTCAACAGAGAAAAATATATGCTTCACATAGAGCTTCTTAAACTTCAGGAGTATGTGAAAAATAACAAAAAAAGAGTTGTTATCACATTCGATGGAAGAGATGCTGCCGGAAAAGGTGGAGCAATTGCTTGTATCACTGAGAATACAAATCCTAAGGTGTTTAAAACCGTTTCTATGGATATTCCTACTGACGAAGAGAACGATAATTGGTTCCAAACATTTAGAGATAAAATGCCTAAGCCAGGAAAAATAGTATTGTTCGATAGATCTTGGTATAACAGAGCATATCTTCAAATAGTAATGGGATTCTGCACGCAAGAACAATATGACGATTTCATGAACAAGGTGAACGAGTTCGAAGAAGCATTAAAGGCTGATGGAATTATTCATATTAAGATATGGCTGCACATTAATAAGCCTACACAAAAATATAGATTCGAAATGAGAAAATCTAATCCTTTAAGATTTTGGAAATTCTCTAAGAACGACGAGGTAAGTGTAGGAATGTGGGATAGCTTCAGCGAATACATCAACAAAATGCTTGAGTCCACTCAAAATTGGAATATAATAGATTCTAACGACGACAAGAAGAGCAAATTAGAAGCTATGAGAATAATTGTGAGAGATTTAAAATACTCGCAAGATCATCCTTCAGTATTAAAAGAATCATCTTTGCAATCTCCTAATCCTATTCAAAATTCTAAATACATATTCCTAGACTTAGATGGCGTATTAATTCCATTCGAAGACCATAATTTGCCAGACCACGAAGATTTTATAGATCCTAGCACATGGTCTACAACAGCCATAACATACCTAAATAAGTTAGTAGAATATACTAAATCGAGAATAATTATAGTCTCAGGATATAGAAAAATACATTCTATAGAAGACATACATGATGCAATGAAGAATGCAGGCTTCAAAGGTTCCTTAGCTGGAAAAATAGAAGGTGTAATGGGACACAGAAGCCTAGTTAATGCAAATCTAGCAATGCAAGAAGATGACGAATCTAGAGCAGAAGTAATTTATAACTATGTGAAAGAGAATGGAATAAATAAGTATGTCATCATAGATGATTCTGATCATGGATACAGTAAATTATTTACTTACCAGTGGATTCAGCCTAAATCGCATATAGGAATTAGTCATGGTAATTACATGCAGGCTATGCTGACGCTTCAATAGATAATATATAATCTTACAATGAAATCTGAATTTTTAACTAAAACATACTTGGTATGTAATTCTTCTGTATTTAATCAAATCAGAAAAATAGAAGGTTTTTCTCTTAATTTGGGAAGATCATTATTGAATATGGATAAAAAATTCATTCCTTCTGATGTTGTTATTCAAAAGCATATCATGTTTTTTGATGAGATCCTTCAGCTTAATGGATATTTAGGCAGTCTTCACGTTTATAATAACTCAAGATATTCGCAGGATCAATTCTCTGTGTTCAACGAGAAGAATAGAGTAGATATTAGAATGGAAAATAAAACTATCTTAGAAGCGATAAATGAAGGCTTAAATAAGATGGCTGAAATATGCGGAATTAAAGCAGATATAGCTCCACCTCCAGCAGATGCATCCAAAGAACAAAAATATGTAAGGCCGGCGAAAAAATTGGAAGAGATGACTTTAGACGAAAGAATTCAATTTGCTCGAAACCGATAATATATAAAATAAATATAATAATCAAAAATCTAACACATGGACACTACATTAGCAAAAAGCACACAACATGCCTGTAACTTATTATTAAACTCCGGATTAACTGAAGATGGTTCTTTAGGCGCTATGTCTAATGCTGCTATTGCGAATTTGATAGCTAAGCTTAAAGATATATTTGAAAAAAAACATTATGTGTGGAGCACTAATAATTTAATAGGAATTAGAACTAGCGATGTGTATACTGACGAATTTACAGATATAGGAATTATAGTAGAAGGAGATTCTTTAATGGCATATCCTATCTCTACCAAACCAGGAATGAAGTATTTAGATCATCCAGAAAATGCTAATGGCTGTGCTTGTTTGAAAGAAGGACAATACCTAAACATGTGGCAATTTCATGATGAATTTAACGGTTGGACTGGAGATCCATATATGATGCAGGTAAGTCCTTGTAATGTTTATAGAGAAGTAAATCATGGAACATCTATCAATAGAAATGCGCATGTGGATACAGGATTATTTGGAGTTAATTATCATTCTTGGAAAGGTTTCAATAGTGAACATGTGGCTAATTTGTCAGCAGGGTGCCAAACTATGAATGAATCAGTATTAGTAGGCGAAGTGCTTCCTCACTTAGAAAAATCGTTCAAAGGAACTCCTACAACATATACTCTCATTCACACAGACGATTTCAAAGCTTAGTGAGGCAGTAATGTCTTATTAGACCAATCATTGTCGTCGCCTCCAGTGCCTTTATCATTATCATTTCCTCCTCCACTATTGAATATAATGGATAGGGCTATGACAAAGACTAAAATACCTACAACTCCTTTGCCTACAGGACTTAATGCGAAAAGCAATATCATTTTATTTCTTCTTTAAATTCTTTAACTTTTTCTTTTATCCATTTAGGAATTCTATTATCGTCTATTAATCGGTAAGAAACATCAGAATATTTTCTTTTGATGTATTTTCTTTGTTCTTCAAATGTAGTTTTGACAGGAACTTCTACAATATTATGCCTGGTGCCAAAATTTTCTTTTGTTAAAGGACCTGCCATTTTACCGCCATAACTCCTATAAGCTAAAATTTTGCCTTCGTATTCTATGAAATATTCTATCTTAATCACTTTTTATCTATTTTAAAATACTTCAATACTGTTGCTATAGGCATATTAGGATCAGAATCTTCTAATAATTCTTTTCTTATTGTTTCTCCGTAAAAATCCAGTCCTAACAATTCGTCAGCCGGTATTGTGTGCAATTGACTCCATCCTAATTCTAACTCATTAGCCTTCTTGGCTCTTACATAGTTTAGATCTTCCATCATTACCGCTCCTAGTCTCACTAATTTGCCTTCTAAGAAATAAGATTCGTAATCAAAAAATGCATAATGGCATTTTATCAATTCCTTTCTGTGGAAATTTATTTGTTCGGAGTTGTGCTTGGATTCTAAAAAATAAGGATTTTGATTTTTTCTTTCTATTTTTTTGACTGTATAGTAGTTGTTATCGTATCCATCGAGTCTTTGTACTAAGTCTCCTTCTTTCAAATTCACATCCTTTTTAGGCTCTAGTGCATAACCTAATATAATTCCTCTAATCATATTTTCAGTTGTCTATAATAAAATATTGTTGCTAATTTATTCCTTTTCTGTCAAACATAGAAAAAAGTTTCATATTTAATATATAAAATAATGGAATCAATAGGCTTTATTAAAGATAAATTTAGAGAAATATATGTGGTTAAATATAGGAAGAGTAAGATTCATGATAGAACATGTTATCATTTTGAACTTTACAAAGAGACTGAATTTGTAGGAGCATTTGAATTCGATGTTTATGATGACGAAGAATATGCAATATCAAATGATGCTTCGATAGAACCTAAATATCAAGATAAAAGAATTTATAGTGCGTTATTACTTTTTGCTAAGGATTTTTTAATAAAGAAAGGATTAAAAGGAATAAAAAGTGAAGGAATACATAGAAATGGCAATTCTGATGCGTCTTGGAGCAAAGTTCCTGGAGCAAAAGCTACTAAATCTCGCTATCCTATTGATGATACAGACCCTAAAGGCTTTACATATATAGACTATACGTTAGAAAGCAAAATGTTATTATCACGAGACAAAATAGTTAGAATTGCGGAAGCAATGAACAAATACGAGCCCGGTTTGAAAGTGTGGATTCATTTTCCTATTACCGAAGATTTGATTCAATGTAATATAGATGAATCAACTAGAGATAAAGTATTATTATCTATTCCTGAAGATAGCGATTTATTTGGAGCTCCTAAATTTTGGTTTAAAAAGGCTAACATAGTAGGCACGGTATCAGAAAAACATGATGCTAATGAAAAAGATAAATAAGTTTTTCTTATCTATCATTTTATTGATAAGCCTATCTGCATACCCACAGTTCATCCACAAAATTCCAAATAAAACATTTATAAGTGATAAAACTATAGCATCTTTGCAATATCGTCCTATAAAACACATCGATCCTAATTTCAAAGTCACCATAAGGACTACTAACATACATCCAGGAGCAATATCTATGTTAATTGGACAGCCTATTATAATGGATGGATTAATTATATCTCAAATAGCTAATTATAATTTAAGATTTAGGTTGAGAATTCCTAAAGGACATAAGCTTTATATAGGCTTAGAAAATATGTCTTTAACTAATCAAAATGTCATTTATATTGGAGGCATATTTCTAGTTAAATAAAAAATCCATAAAACTAATTTTTGCCTTTTGTATATAAGATTGTATAAAAATAAATACAATCGATATAATGGAAGGTGTAGATGTTTACGATATTAAGAAAATAAAGCTAGATAAAACGCCTAGGCCAGCACAGATAAAATTGTTAGAATTCATAAAAGAATCTATCAAATCTAATCACAAAGGTATTATAGTCGATGCTCCAGTTGGGTGTTTAACGAAAAATGAAAAAATCAATATATATGTATTAAAAGATATAAACATTGATCATGACATTAAAAAAACATTATGAAATTTCAAAAGCTATAAGAAAAATAAAAAATAATTGTAATTATGATTATATTTATAATTTTATAATTGAATATAACGACGAATTAAACTTAAATTTATCTAAAATCGATGAATGGATTAAAGAAGTATTAAATAAAATAATTTCTTCTAAAAAAGAATCTTTAAATTTTAATTTTTTGAATTTAAAATACAAAAAAACTTCTAAAGAATATTGGTTGATACGTGGATGGAATGAAGATTATAGTATAAATAAAGCAAAAGAATGTAATAAAGTATACTCTCATAAAATACAATTAAAAGAAAATGGTTATAGTGATGAAGAAATAAAAAATATAATGCTTAAAAGATTTAAAAAAGGAGCGCAAACCTTAAAGAATAGAAGTGATTATGATGAAATAAGAAAAAAATATGGACATAAAGTAGATAAATATTTAAAGAGAATAAATGCAAATACTAATAAAAATTATACATTAGAAGAAGCAAAAACTATAATATCAGAAATACAAAGAAAAAATTCAAAAAGAAAATGGGAAAAACATAAACTAAATCCTAGATTTGATAAAATAAACACCAGATTAGAATTTTATTTAGCTAAAGGTTTAAATAAAGAAGAAGCAGAAAATGCTTTATATGAGAGACAAATAAAAAATGGATTAAATTATTACATTAATAAATACGGTTTAGAAAAAGGAAAGGAAAAGTATAATAAAAGAATAGAAGAATACAGAAAAAAGATAAAATTACACAGAAAAAAGTATCCACAAAAATGGATTACATCAGGTAAAAGATATAGTGATAGTTCTAAACGTTTTTTTGATAAAATTATAGAAGAAATAACTGAATTAAAAGATATGAAAATTTATTATGCCGAAAATGAATATTTTATTTTTGATGAAAAACGTAAAATATATTTCTACGATTTTTATATTAAAGAACTTAATTTAATTATTGAATATAATGGATTAGTTTGGCATCCTAAAGAAAGAATACAAAAAAATTGGAAACATGTTTATACTAAAAAAAGTTCCGAAACTTATTATGATTATGATAGATATAAAGAGCAATTAGCTATAAGTAAAGGTATTGATATAATGTCAATATTTGAGGATGAATTAATTTATAAAAGAAAACAAATAATAAATGAACTATATTCAAGAATTAACAAGATTAAAAATAATTAATGATTTATCATATTATTATGATACGAATTTTAATAATTATAGTGATAATGAATTAAATATTTTTTTTACTAAACACGTAAAAAAAAATAAACAAGAAATTTCAATGATAGATTTTTATAATTTAAAAGATAAAACTGTATTAATTGAATCTTTAGACGGATTTGTAAAAGTCGGTAATAAAATAAAAAAGGAAAATTTAGAATGTTATACATTATCTTTAATAGATAATCGTAAATTATCTGGGGCATTTAATCATTTAGTAGAAACTGAAAGAGGTTGGATAAAACTTATAGATTTAACTAAAAATGATTTTGTTTTAACTATTGATGGTTTTATAAAAGTAAAAAATATAAGACAAATAAAAACACAAGAGGTATATGATTTAGAATGTTTGCATATAAATCATAGATATTTATCTAATGGTATTTCGAATCATAATAGCGGCAAATCATATTTAGCAATTATGTTCATGGATTGGTTTAAAAAGAACTTTGACATTTCTGCTAATTTTGATGTCTTAACAAATTCAAAAATTCTTCAAGAGCAATATACCCAAGATTTTGATTTTATGAACTCTTTATGGGGCAAAGGATCATACCACTGCGATACATACGATACTGACTGCGGAACAGGCGGAGAATGGTGCAGAATACAAAATAAGAAGTGTGAAGCTTGTCCATACTCTACAGCAAAATATAGATTTGAAAATGGAGATGTAGCATTGACCAATTTTCACTTGTTTCTGACATATATGGTTTATATGCCGCAAGCTTGGAAACGTTCGTCTAGAGTCTTAGTAGTAGATGAGTGTTTACATCCAGATACATTAATTACAATAGGAGATGATACAAAAAAGAAAATTATTGATGTGAAAATTGGAGATATTGTTAAAACCGTCAATGAACAAACAAAAAAAATAGAAAATAAACCAGTAAAAAAATTACATAAAAACCTAAATAAAGGTCAACAAATGTATGAAATAGAGTTAGAAAATGGCTCTACTATTAAAATAACTGGCAACCATAAAGCTAAATTAACCAATGGGCAATGGAAAAAAGTTGAAAATTTAGATGGAACCGAAGATATTTTATATATAAATGAAATAGAATCACATTAAACAAACAATGAATAATGAAACTAAGGATAAAATATATGATTTAATAGAATTATATAAAAATAGATTTGTGCACAGTTCTAATATAAAAAGTGATTTTTTAAAAATCTTAAATGACAATAATATAATTTTTGAAGAATTAAAAGATAAAAAATTAAATGTCGAGATAGTATTTGATTATTTGACTCTTCATTGGAATAAAAAATGTGCATTAGAAGGATGTCATAATATAACACAAAGAAATACTTTATGGCCTAGAAGAAATGGGCCTAAAGTTATGTATAAAAAAACTTGCAGTAAAGAGTGTAATTCCAAATTAGCTTCAAATAGACAAAAAGGCACAAATAATACTTCTTTTAAAATGTCAGAAGAAGCAAAAATAGAAGCCAGAAAAAAGCAATCTATAACAATGAAAAGAAAAATATTTGAAGGTGAATTTATTCCTAATATTACTAATTCTTGGGCCGGATCTAAAGTATCATTATTTATAAATGGTAAAAATATATATTATAGATCTAGTTGGGAAGCATTTTTTCATTTGTGTAATCCTCATTTAGATTATGAAAAAATAATTGTTAAGTATTTTAAAAACAAAGAAGAAAAAAATTATATTGTGGATTTTGTAGATTTCAATAAGAAAACAATTTATGAAATTAAACCAGAAAAATTAAAAAGAGGTTCTATATATGATACAAAATGTAATGCGGCTTTAGAATGGGCAAAAATAAATGGATATGTTTTTACTATAATAGATAATACTTGGTTTTTAGAAAATGTTAAAAAGAATAAACATTTATTGGGAGAACAGAATGATAAAAATATAATCATGAAAAGATTAAACCAATTTGATAAATGAAGATTAAATCGATAAAAAAAATTAATTATTCTGATGATGTATATAATTTACACATAGAAGATAATCATAACTATTTTGCTAATGATATATGTGTTAGTAATTGTCATTCTTTAGAAGAAGTATTGTGCGACTTTATAACTACTAAGATAAGTAAGCCGTTATTGAAGAGAAATGGATTCACGGATCAAGAGGCAGAACAAGCCATGTGGTGTTTTGGAGAAAATCCTGAGAATATGGCTTTGGAAACATTCATAGAAATTGTTAACGAATCATTTTTGCCTATAGTTAAGACGGTTATAAATCGCTTAGCAAGAGAAGCCGAAGAGACCAAGAGCATGCAGGCTATTAATTTCTTGCAAGGATTAACTCAGCATCACTTCAAATGGGAGAATTTAGGATTAGAAGTACAAGCTAAGCCAAACAATTGGATATTAGAAGCTGAGAACATATATAAAAATGATAAGAAGACTGGAAAAGTGATAGACAAATACATAGAGTTCACCGCTCAACCGGTATGGGCATCTGAATATTTGGAAGAGAAAGTTTGGAGTCGTTATGATTTTATATTATTTATGTCCGGCACTATTTTAAACAAAGAATTATTCTGTCAAATAAATGGATTGAATATTGAGGACACTGCATACATACAGATGGATTCTCCATTTCCTGTGGAAAATAGGCCTATTTATTATTTTTCTAAATTAGGCAAACAAACATTTGCCACAAAGGAATTAACATGGGGCAAGCAAAAGACGGTGTTAGAAAAAATATTGAAGAAATATAAGAACGAAAAAGGCATAGTTCACACCGCTAATTACGAGATACAAAAATGGGTCCACAAAGAGTTTGAGCATACTAATAGATTATTGACTCATGATTCTACTAATAGGTCAGAATTGCTTCAAGAGCATTACAACAGCGAAGAGCCTACGGTATTAGTTTCTCCATCGCTGATGACAGGAATAGATTTAGCCGACGATTATTCTAGGCATCAAACGATTCTTAAAATTCCTTATCCTAATTTGAAGAGCCAGAAGGTTAAGAAGAGAATGGAAACTAATAAAGATTGGTACAGCTGGAGAACTGCTGTCGATATGCAACAATCTTATGGAAGAAGCATACGAAGCATGGAAGATCATGCAGATACTTATATGCTTGATGGATCATTCACTAATTTTTTAAAATACAGTAGGAAATTTTTATTGGACTGGGTAGTAAATGCAATACAATTTGTAGATTAATATGGACATGGACGAAATAAATAAGTTGCTTGGATTCGAGACGACTTATAATAATAAAGAAACTGTAATAGGATTAGGGCTGCCTCCAGGATTGCCGCCTCCTATAAACGATAATACGGAAGACAATTCGTATAAAATATATTTCCAGTTCAATAATGACGAGCCGGCTGTATTCATGGATGGATTGGATATAAATAGTATGTTCACTTTGTCTATGGATCCAAAACAAAATTTAGACCAAGGACCATTTTTGCAATTTAGAGATAGAAATAATGTATTCAGGCTTATGTGTAGGAAAAAATAATAAAAACTTTTTTAATAAAAATAAATATAAACAATACGAATATGACCACAATAACAAAAAACGATGTGCAGCTGATTACCCAACTAGACTATATAAAAGTCTTATTGGAAGAGAATAGATATGGCGAAGCTTCCGATCTTACATCAGAATTATCTAAAAGATTAGACGAAAAGGTTCATAAAATTGCAGAAGACATTAAACTTCGTCAATTGAATCTGCCTAAATACTTGACCAAAACTAAAGCTAATGAATGGGTCATTATCAACGAGAATTGGTATAAAGTTAAGAAAGTTTCTAAGACTGAAATTATTTTAGAATTGAATCGTCAATTTACTATAACAAAAGTATACACTGGCACTGCAACAAAATAAATGGCTGATATAAAAATTTATGAAGATTTTATTTTAAAATATTATAAGAACGATAAAAAAATCCAAAAAGGATTAAATACTTCTCATAAGCATTTAAAAATGTGGATCACTAAAGAATTAATGTATTACGAAGCACAGAAAGAATCTATGAAAATGACATATTTAAAATATGCCGAGCTCATAAAAAACAAATTTGAATTACAATTCAAAAGCGAAATAAATAAAATGAATCAATAAACCAAACATGACTGAAACAATGGTACCAACAACAGAAAAAATGAACAAAACTGACATTTTAAACAAAATATCCGAGTCTGAGATATTAAACGCGATCTTTAATCTTTATAAAGATGCTAAAACCGAAGGACACGTCTATAAACTAGATAGCTCTAAGTATTCTGGAATGAATGGATTGCTTGGGAGTATTTACGTGTTCACTCTTAAAGATAAAATAATGGACATCATAGTTCCTTTATTCTCTACAGAAAGAACAGTGACTTGGAATTTTTCTTATAACACTATCTTAGCAGAAACATTAAAAGATTATGAGTTAGCAGAACATGACATCACTAAGCTTGCTAAAGCGGCTATATTCTATTTGAATAAAACAAATAATGATGTGGACTTTATGACAGTTGTTAATGTTTCTGACTGGATCAGTAACGGCTTAAAAGGATCTAATGGTAAATCAGTTTATTACTGGAATGAACAACTTCCAAATGGGGATGGATTGACTAAAGGAGATATTAAATCTGAGATCTTTGTGAAGATGCTTCCTAATTGGTCTAATAAAAAATTGATGGAGATTTGCACAGATTATGCTAACGAGAATTTCAAAAAATTTGCAACTAATTCTGCGACTAGAACTGATAAAACTAAGGTAAGAAATATAGCAAAAGGATTATATGCACAAATCAAGGTGTATCTTCAATTGAAGAACGATGGATATGATGTAGATATGACATGGAGCAATAAGGACGATTTAGGAATTGACATCACATGGAAGACTAATGACACTAAAATTAATATAGATGTAAAATCTACAAGCGACGAATTCTTAAAGATTTCTAGATTTAGAAAAGAAACAGATTTTTATGCTATTGTTAAATGGGAAAAATCAAATCCTGTTCTTATAGGATTCATCAATAAATTCGAATTTTGGCAATCAAATCTTTTAGATACCAAAGCTCCAGTCAAAGATGAAAAATCTGGTTTATATGTTAAGAAATTGACAAAAAAATGGATGAAGTCTTTCTTAAAGATTGATAAAGTATTTGATAATTTGATGAAGTATCAAGCTTTAAAAGTGAAGAGCAAAGCTAAATTGTTCGATGTAGAATAATGGTGACTATATAATTAGTTCAAATGTGGTACACCGTGACGACTGGCACACTGCCATACTTAAAACCTCAATCTTCTAGAAGATTGAGGTTTTTTGTTTAAATAGGAAATTGATATTTCATGGCATATTTAGAAGCAATATGACTCACATATCGGATACGATCCATTTCCTTTTTATCCTTTTTAAGGCTTTTCATGGACCAAACTCTATTAAGAATCCTAGATCCAATTATATCCTTAGCATCGGATGTTACGAACAAATCGTTATAAAGCTCAGGATGAATAGTTTTACAATTTTTAAAGCATTCATCATCTATGTTATTTAGAATGCCCCTATGATCCATTTCGGCTTTTAGACTTATAAATCTATCATGCAAGTATTTGATTCTTGTATAAAAGAATAAAACATGGCCAGTCCCAAGCTTAAATTCGGTAGGCTGCTTTTTAAGAGATGATTTTATTTTGTCTTTAGAAGTTTTGTTGAGCACATTAGGAATCCTAATAATTTCACGATACTCAGCAGTTAAATGTTGATCCACTAAATCAGCTGGCTCAATCCCGGCATTAATCCTTGTCATGCTGTAAATATAACAATTATTTGAATAAAGATAATATTTCGTCTGTCAAAATATCATTCTTAATACCGTGCTTATTCAAGACCTTTTTAAGGTCCTCTTTCTGATTTATCTCCTTCATGTCTTTAGGAGCTAATGCTTTAAATTCTGAAGATCTAGAATTAAATATTTTACGATATTTCTCGTCTATTTTCTGCCACAAGTCTCCGTGCTGGAATTCTTTTGCTAAACGTTTTAGGTCTTCTAGGATGAAGTTTGAAGATGAGTAATCTATTATCTTGCCTTCTCTGGCAATTTGAATTCCTAGGTCAAGTATACGTAAACTGTGAAATACTGATTTGATGGCTAATCTGACATCATAATCTCCCATCACAGTTAACTTCTTTTTGCCCTTAACCCAACTATTTGAGCTTATAGTAGATATTGCAGTTCTCAGTTTAGATTTATTCAAATTGAGTAAAACGAACTTAATTTCTTCTTTAATAATACATTCTTTAGGAAGAAAAATACATTCTAACATTTGAATATCGCAATTATCTAATTGATCCCTAAATTGATTTACCGTAAACACATGGAGATTTATATCTTTTGACTCAAAATATTCTTTAGCCACAACGATAAAATCCTCGTCAGAATTCTCGTCATTGGTTCCATACACATGAGAGCCAAACTTATAAATATTTAAAATACTTTCGTTATCTTCCATTATTCGTTTTTAATACCTATACTTTATGGAAATTGATCCATTCTTTAATTTCTTCAGAAGGATTTCCATATACGCACATTCCAAATTTATCAGAATGTTCTTTAGGTATTTGCTTTATTTTATTTATGTCTAATTTCATTTTGTTATTTCGTATTTGGTTCCTTTTACAACATCTTCCATTTTAAGAGAAATGTTGTTAGGTTTTACGGTTTTTATTTGTTCATCGAATTCATATACTTTATCTTCAGGCATATAAATAGAAAATAAGCCTATCAATTGGTTCTGTGCCCACATTTGCTCAGGTGTAATGTTGAATCCAAATTCATTTTTAAGAATTTCAGACAACGAAATATCTTTTTGACCTTTTATCCTGTCATATATTTCCATGACTTTCCTTTCGCCATTTCCAAAAGGAAGCAAAGAAGCTACGTTGTCTGTTTTGCATCCTAAAAAGAATTTGTAATAATACAATAAATTTGTATCAATCACTTCAGATAAATGATCCTTTGGATCCTTAGGAGCTGGAAGTGAAGAGAATACATTAAAGTGATTAGAAATTGTTTCTAAAGAATCACAGTATAGTTTTAGATTTTTAGAATTGGCTGTATAAATGACAGCATTGTCTGAAGCAAGAGTCCTAACATCAACATCATTAGATATTAAAACATTAAATCCTTCGTGATTAGTTTCAACGGATAATGCCATTAAATCATCGGCTTCTAATCCATGAATGTGCATAACATTAAATCCTTTATTTTTTAATATTTCGGTGCACTCATTTAATACAACATAAAAAGAATCGTCTAATTTTTTACGACCTTTTTTATACTCTGGATTTAATTTTTTACGGAATGGCTTTGAACCATCGAAGCAAAGAATGATTTGATCTATTTCATTAAATCTTCTAGATAAAGACATCAGGTCAGTGATGAATTTTCTGGCTAAAATAGCTTGAGATTTTTCTTCGGATAATTTAAAATCGGCATATCTTACACAAGTCCAGAATGCGCGATGATAGATATTTGAGCAATCGATGATTAGTCTAGTCATGCTGTAAATATACAATTAATATTTAGAATAAGGAAATATATTAATTGGCCGCTATTTCTGCAATAGATTTAGGATTTTCTACCAATTTTTTCTCTGGAATTTTTTTCTCTGGATAAATCATTGCCAATTTAGGGATTGTAGTTTGAATATTACCACTATGGAATCTTTTAGAATCCATTATGCAGTTACATAATTCATTTTTAAATTGCTGTGATATTGCTAAAAGTTCGTTGCCTATTTCTACATCAGACCCCTTATTAGGCAATTTACTCATATAACATCCGATGCTAACTTCCCCTTTGGTTGTTTTTAATTGAAAGACGACCTTGTATGTTATTTCATTTTTCGTAGGTCTATCGTCAACTATTTTAATAGGATAAATTCTATCAATTTCGTCGGTCTCTATTATGTGATTATAAATATCTATAAGCATTATATTTCTGATAAAATTTTAGGAACTTTCTTTTCTTCCACACGTAAGTTATTAGTATAATATATCTTAGGAATTTTAAATGTATTATGCGGATAACCGGCACAATAATTATATTTTTCTATAGTCCAATATTCCAAAAGAGTATTTCTCATTCTCTCTAAATCTCCTTTTATGAAATTTTGAACTTTTAATAAATCTTCAGGAGTTTTTTCTTTATGTATGTCTATGCTTTTAGGATAATGATCAATAAAAAATAAATCATTATCATACTGATAATTTTCCATTTTCAATCTAATAGAATCTCCATGGTTTAAATTAATATTAAAATAAAATCCAGACTCTATTAAAACCAATTCTCCATTTATACGATGCCTTTTACTTTCTAAAAATTCATCATTAGAATGAGTTGCTTCAATTTTGGTAATAGAATAAATATGATCCGTGTTAATAGCGCTTCCTAATATTTCGACTATCATTACTTCTTGCTATCATAGTGCTTATTAATAATTTTAAAAGATCCTTCAGCATGTTGAACTACAACGCCTTCGAATGGCTTGCCATTCAATTCGGTAATACCAGAAGAATAATGCTGTATGATTTCTTTGGTCAATACAACATCTTTAGCAATAATTTCTACTGTTGGAAGATTTAATTTTTCAGCAATGTTCAAGAAATAATATTTATCTCCTTTGCGAGCATATCTTCTTTCCTCTGTCAAATATACAGAGAACATAGCCCAGCCTGCAGGAAGTTTAGAGTGAGGATTCAATTCTAAGCCTTGTATTCCAATCCCATAAGATTCTCCGCGCAAACAAATAGAAATATTCTCTTCGGTACAAAACTCTATTAATTTATTTTTAATATCATATCTTTCGATTTGATCGGTGTAACGGTTGCTGAATATCTCATGCAATTCTAAAGTGCGTCCTAATACTCCAAAACGTTTATCAGGAACATGATAAAAGAAACTACAATTGTGTACTAATATATTATTTGCAAAAAAATTGTTGTTATTTGCTACTTCAATATCATATCTTTTAGATTGAGATTGTATTTTTCTGATTGATTTTATTTTTACTATTTGCATATTGATTTATTTTTATTATTAATAATTCTTTAATTTCGTCATTTGTTTTTTTATGTATTTCATTTTCCCATATTGTTATAATATTATGACCTTTTTCCTTAGCATAATCATGTTTTAGTTTATCTCTTTTCCAAATGTCCTCAGCCTTTATGTGAGCAAATTTAAAAAATACAATATCATCGGCTTTATAAAAATTGGGATTAGCATGCCAGTAATTTCCATTCATTTCGATTATTAAATTGAAATCAGGTAAATAAATGTCATAATAATATATTTTGTTGTTATATCTATTTTGAGTTTCTTTTGGTTTTTTAATTTTAAATTGATGAATATAAGTAAAATTTAATTCTGATAATATTTCAACCAATTTTATTTCTGGCTTACTAATTTTATAGCCTTTGTGTTGTCCATTAGCTATTTTTTCTTTAGATTTATCGGAATGTATATTTTTATTAAAAAAATCTTCTTTTTCTTTATCTGATAAAGCATAAAACCATTTTTTCCATCCTATTGCTGTTTTTTCATGTGCTTCTTTAGTATTTATTTGTTCGATTATTTCTTTTATTTGAAATACATTATCTACGCCGTATTTATCCTTTACTGTTTTATTACGTTTTTCAAAAATTTTAGTTCCTCTAGATAAAACATTAACAGTGCCATATTTTTTTAAACACGTTTCTTTGTTCTTTTTTTGACCTATAGTAAGAGCACTTTCGGAAAACGTTCTTTTTTTAATATTAAACCATTCCAAAAGAAAAAATACTAAATCCCAAGGTACATTTAATTTTTTATAATCTGGTAAACTATGTGTTTTATAATGGTTTTCAAAATTTTCTTTATTATTTATAAAATTAAACGTGTTTAAATAATTATATTGAATAAATTCGAATTTAATTTGTTTTTTACTTATACCATTTATGATTTCATTATTATAACACTTTATATAATGAGGACTTCTTGCATGGTTTTTACATTTAGGACATGTTGTTTTCATTTTCTTTAATCAGACAGAATTTAATCTATATATTAAAGAAAGTTGACAGATTTAGTAAAATATCAACTTTTTATAAAACTACTACATTTTCATCTCCTTTTAAATCTTTTAATTGTCTATAACATTTTAATTCCGGTAAATAAACTCTATGATTCGAGGTTAATGTTAATATTTCTCCGGTTTCTGTTTCTAATTCAAACCAATCATTATCGTTTTCTTGTATTAAATGGTTTTCAATCTTTTGCCATTCTTCTTCATTACTTTCGGTATTAAAACATTTTACTTTGCCTTTATACTTAGAATCGCATATTTCTTTAATTGTTTTAATACCATCTTTGGTTTCAACTAATGTTTCTTCTGAAAGACAACTTTGCCCGTCCACTTTTAATCCGATATCTACAAGTTGTCCATAAGGCAATTTGTGATCTGGAAAATTTTCGTAACGTTCTTCGTCAGTTTTAGGTTGTTGATATGGCAATCCGCCTTTTACTTTTAGATCATTTGGTGCTGGTGGCTCATAGTGAGTAACTCCAATCATAGCGGCAACATCAGTTCCTACTTCAAGATCTTTTAAATCATTTCCATTAGGAAGAATATCAAACGGTATCACAATTCCCTCAGACCATTCTTTTCTTAAAAGACATGCTTTAATACGTTTAGGAGAATACTTGCGGTATTCTTCAGTCCATGATTCCACTGGCAACAGAGAATCAGGTCTAACATAAACAATTTTTTCTCCGCCTTTATAAAGGCCTTTTTGAGTTACGCATTGAAACCCTAAGACTTTTACTAAGTCTAATTTGTCGGCATTCCAGTGAGCCTTAACTTCTCCTATTAATTCGATACTTGCATCCATGTTTTATCTATTTAATACTATTATAATAATCAATTATGACATTTAAAAATAAATTGGTATAATTGCAGCATGGGACACGATTATAATAAAATGAAGGAAAATTTAAGGAAACATTTAGAATCTTTGACTCCCCGAAGAGAAGGAAGAATTGTTCACAAAACATTTTCCGCCTGATACTCGTCCTAAAGGTTGGATCAGCATAGACGACGAAACCAATTTGCCTTCATGTCCTGCTGGAGATTATTTGTCCAAAGGATACAAAGTCATAAAAGTAAGATATAACGATGGTTCTGGAGATACTAGTCACATAGGTGGAGATGCTTTAATATGGAAATACATGGCTCAAGAAGCTGGAATTACTCATTGGTTTAATGAACCAGATAAAGAAGAAATTAATTAGCTGGAACAGTATTAGAGTTAGAATTTGGATTACTTTGTGGATTTGCAGAAGGTGGAGTATTCAAATTTCCTAAAAATGCTGGTGTAATTTGATTAGGCACAATCGAAGCATTAGAAATAGAAACATCTATTGATCCAAGTATTGGAGTTGTTGATTCGGTTGGAGGAGTATTCAAATTTCCTAAAACTACTTTAGGTTTTCCTATAACTGGCCCATTTATATTTTTATTTAGTATAGAAGAATTATCTATTCCTTTTGGAGCTGCATTAATATTTAATCCTTTTATCGCAGAAACATCAGGCATTTTAGGAGTTCCATTCAGGTTTTGATTTTTTATAGGTGTTTCATCAATAGTCTTAGGCGTCTCGTTAAGATTTTGTCCTACTATAGGTTTTACATTAATAGGGATAGGTGTTTCATTAAGATTTTCTGGAGTTAATTTGCCTGGAGGTGTTGGATTAGAATTGATATTTTGGCCTGTTATATTGTTCATGATTTATATATCCTTTAAACTATTTTCCGAATTAGATATATAAACATCAAATGAAACCTAAAATGGCAAAAAAATCGACAGTAAAGAAAGTAGCAAGAACTGGGGTAGCTAAAGCTAAAACTCCTATTAAAAAGACAATAGAACAACGTTATTTTGAATTTCTAAAAGAATTACAAGAATATTCCAAAGTAGGAGGATTCAAATCCTTTGCTCCATTGATCAAAAAGCATGGAATATCTAAAAATGTTTCGGCTGTATTATTATCTTATGTGCCTAAATGTATAATCAAATTAGGTTCAGGAGAAATGCATCCATTGCCTACTGATGTAAAATTCATAAAAGGAAACTTCTTATGGCTTGCTAGAAATCCCACAATGGATATGGCAATAGCTCTTGTAAAAGATGTAAAGAAATATACCGATAAATCTAAAGCTAAAAAGGCATCAACTCTAGTCAATCAAATGCCAGTGGATGTTTTCACTGAAAACATTTCTGTTGCCGAGAAAATTATTAATGATGTAAATACTAATAAGACCGAAATAGTAGAGCAAGAAAAAGTTGAAATTAAGCATAATCCAAATGCCGATAAAATAGATGTTGTAATTTTTACAGAAAATTTGACTGTGTCTAATCAGATTATTAAAGATGTAAATAACAATAAGGCTGAAATAGTAGAAATTTCTAAAGTAGAACCAGAATTAACTGATATAGAGAAAAAATTCAATGATGAAATAGAAAGAATGAATTTTATTCATCAAGAAGAAAAAATTGCTGAATTAGAAAGAGAAATTAAAACTTTAGAATATTCTAAAGAAAATATAGGTCTTACTTATAGAAAACTATTATTCGATATGGATTCTCCTGATTTCTTGGTAAATAGATTATGCTCTTTAGATAATCATGAAGAAGCTATAAAAAATTCTCCTTTTTATACCAAAGAAATTAAAAAATTAAACGATAAAATAGAAGAGAATAAAGAATACATATACGAATTAAAAACTGAAGTAAAATCTTTGAAAGATGATAAAAACGAATCAGAAGCAATCATCGAAGTAATTAGAGCTAAATGGAGATTTAGATTTATTCAATTTCTTACAGGTAAAGGTTACTTTAAAAGAATAACTAAAAAGGCATATTTAAAATTAGCACTAAGAAAGAAATTTATTATGCCTATTGAAGGTACAACCACATTAGTAGAAAGAATAGAAATAGCTAGAAATAACTAATTATTCACTAGCATCGGCACAAAGCATTAGTTGATTAACAAATTGGCTAGTGCATTTTCCTTTTATCAAAGATTTATTCATATCCCACATGTCTTTTAGATAAGTTTTGATTATTGCTGGAGTGCAAGTTTCAAATTCTTTTCTATTTGTATTTATCTCGCTTATTGTTTCTATCTCTGTATCATTTTTCCAAGGCCAATCTAAGAAATCGTATAATTTTTTCTTGTAATCACTAGATGTTTCGTCTACAACAGCAAGTTCTTCCTTTTTCATTCCTAAAGAATTCATAAGAGCCTTTTTAAGATTACTGCTTGATGATGCTGGTATTTTGCTATATCCGAATGCTTTTCCTTTTTTCTTCTTTCCAAATAATCCAGTGGCAATGTCTCCACTCCCGGCAGTTCCTGGAACGCCTGGAACCCCACTCAATCCTGGATTAGAAACTGCTCCCATTCCTCCAGTATTTCCTGCAGTCGCACAAGCAACTCCTCCACCAGCAGCAGCGCCACCGCCGGCACCTCCATCTTCGTTGACTGGCAAAGCATAAGGATTTTTTTCTTTTACTATTCTATCTACTAAGCTGCCCCATAAAGATTTAAGCTTGGTTAAATCTATCTTGCACTTTAAATATGTTGAGCAATCTTCTTCTATAGTCAATAGATTGATTGGAAGCTTTACTGTCTTGTTTAAGACATATTCTCTGTTAGGAGCTTCTTTGTATTTGATTTTTACTAAAATGCTTTCGTTCTCAGCTTTATCGAGAACATCGAAAAACCATTGATTATTGACGTATAATTCTTGTCCTTTAATTAAATCCATATACTATATATTGTAAAAGCTTCATTTTTATCTTACATTCTAAAGTGGTATAATAGCATTAATTTAATATATAAAACACATGAAAAAGGTAATTTTAGCAGTAGTTTTGGTCATATTACTAATGGTAGTATGGAATTTCAAATGGTTCATTGCAATCATATTAATTATTGCATTGGTTTTAAAATACAAAAAGTTAGCAAAATTCTTTAAGAGTTAGTATTTTATGTCTTTAGAACTTGTACTGACTAAGTCAGATGAAATAATTATGGCCGAGCTTCAGCGAGATTTGGTAGAGAAAAACAAATTAGCTAAGAAAGCAAAAGAGCGATTAGAAACATTCATCAAGGATCACACTACTGATATTTTTAGGCCGGGCAAAAAGGCTAACTATTTAATAAGAAGAGATATTGACACTGTCAAACATATTCTAAAATTAAATCCTGAAGGATTGACCACTTTTCAAATTTGTGATGCTTTGAATCACATGATTAAAAAAGAGGATCGAAGATGGAAAGTGAATTTAGATTCAGGAATGTTTCACAGTTATTTAGGAATTCATTTGAAAAAAGATTTTGAGATTCGTAAAATATTAACAAAATGGTTTTTAACAAAATAAGAAAATGACTTCTCATCCAGAATATAAAAAATTCTTTATGACGGATCACTTCCTCAAAAGATACATGGAGAGAATAAAAATGTCTAAAAATGTTTTAACCAAAAAGGCTAAGACAAATCTTAGAAATGAAATCAATGCATTATTAAGATCCAGTTCCGTAGTTCCTATTAACGATAAAGATAATAATCAATATTGTCTATACGAAGATATTTTGTTTGTTTCTCAATTAAAAAACAAAAAAACTTCGCTTGCCCTCATTACCTGTTACAGAGTTTCCAAAAGTAACAAATATAAGAGATTATTGGCTAAAATCTAAGTTATTGATAATCAATTAGTTAGCTATTTTATTGAAAAATAACCAAAAATAAATTTCCCTGTATAGAATAGAAGTCGTATATTTACAGCGTCAACAAACACTAACCTAAAAAACCAAAAAATGGAAAAAACCAAAAAATCAAAATCAGAAGTTTTAACATCAGGAGTTACAGTAACAGAAACACCAATGAATGGTTTAATGGCTTTAGCCGGTAATAATATAGTAGTGAAACCATCAGCTAAAAAAGATGACCACGAAATCATATTAGTAAAAGACAATAAAGAAGTTGCTGCAAGTATTACTGCTTTAATTGTCAATAAGGCAATTATGGATGCTGCAAAAAATGCAATGGACCAAGCTAATGGTGTTATTAAAACTTATGCCCAAGCAATCCAAATTGAAGAATTAAATAATTCTGGTCGCTTAAAGGATTCTTTTATCCTAAGCAACGAAGAAGGTAAAAGTGCAATGTATATGGTTAAAGACCAATATACTTGCGATTTGAAAACTAAAGAAGGAAAACCCGATTTGCAAAAAATTGCTGATTTGAAAGAACAATTCGGTAATGATATTATTACTACCGAAAACAAATTTGTTATCAATGCCGATTTGGTTGAAAAATATGGCAATGTTCTTTATAAATTTATCATGGAAAGCGAAAAAATTTCTGCCGAAGATAAAGTTAAATTGATCCAATTGGAACAAAAGAATACTATTGCTAAAGGCACCATTGATAAAATATCAGCCCTTGCCAAATTTGCTAAAATTAGTATTGCTAAAGTATGGAGCACTATCGAGCCAATACAAGCTTTAAGCGGTCAAGGTAAAAATAAAAAATAATCATATCCCAATCAAACAAAAAGCCGATATTTAATATCGGCTTTTTTATTAACCTTAACCTAATTAAGATATGATTGAATATCCAAAGTTCGCATATATTTTCCCTCCTCGTGCCGAGAACGCGGTTCCAACCACTGAACTTGATGTATATGATAATGGTTATTATTTAGCTCAGCCTAAATTAAATGGGGATTGTGTTGAGATATACACAAACGGGATCGAAGTCATTGTGATGGATAGGCACAAAAAACAATTCAATAAGTGCAATGATACTCTTTTAGAAAAATATAAACATCTTCATCGTGGAACTAAAGGCAATTGGATGATTCTTGTAGGAGAATTCATGATCAAATCTAAAAGGGATCGTTTTGATAAAATATGGAATGAAAAGTTTGTTATCTTCGACATCATTGCATACGATGGAATGCAATTGATCGGAAAGACATTCAAGCAAAGAGTAGAATTACTCGATGAACTTTATGGTCTAAATGAAGGATTCAACCAATCTGATGATAAATTTCTTCTTAAAACCGACATTGAAGATATTTATAGAGTTAAATCCTTTTTCGAAAATTTTAAAGCATTATACGAAGAATTAATTCAGATAGATATGTATGAAGGATTCGTCTTTAAAAGATGTAGCGCGCCATTAGAGAACGGACAAAAAGTAAATAATAATGCACTCTCACAATTTAAAGTGCGGAAACAGACAAAAAATTATTTATACTGATTCATGTGTGAACATAATTCATTTATCCATTTATTTCTTACACAAGCATTATAGGCGTTAATATTATTTATACCAAATTCTTTTTTGGTTTTATATTTTAGTGCTATTGCTCCACATTTTTCTTTAGTCCAATATACAGATTGGACTGTTTTATTCATGTGCGAACACAATTCATTTATCCATTTATATCTACCACATGCTATATAACAATGAATATCATTAATTCTAAATTCTTTTTTAGTTCCGTATTTTAGTGCTATTAATCTACATTTTTCTTTTGTCCATTTTTTAGTTCCTCCAATTCCTCCGGTTTTATTTTTGTTTAAAATGATCCATCCTTTATTTTTATAATCATTTACAAAATTCCCTTCTTCTATTTTAGCTAATTCTACATCTATATAATCAATTAATTTTTTGAATATAGGAGTTAAATTCGTTTTTTGAATATGTTTAAAAACTTGACTTTTAGGATTTGTTAAATGTTTTATATTTCTATCTTCTAAATTTCCAGTCAATCCGACATAAACATGATTGTTCGAAAATTCATAACTATAAATGCATCTTTTATGAGAATTTCCTATAACTTTCATGTGTGAACATATTTCTTCTAACCAATTATTTATTTTTGCCCATCTATATGAAATTTTACTTCCGATTTTATAATGCATTTTTATTTGATATTTTAAAGCTTCTTCTTTGCATTTTTCTTTAGTCCAAAAGTCTTTAGATTTATAAGTCATCCCATTACATACATAGTTCATGTGTGAACATATTTCATTTAGCCATCCATTTTTATTAGCTACTCCATGTGCTATTTTATCTTTGATATTAAATTCGTTTCTAGTTTTATATGCTAATGCTATTTCTCTACATTTTTCTTTTGTATAATATCCTTTAGGTTTTATTTTTTGAATCATATGAGAACAAACAAAATCTAGCCATCCATTTCTTTTTGCCGCCTGATATGCATAAGAATTTCTTCCGAATTTTTTTCTGCTTTCGTATTTTAATGCTTCCTCTTGGCATTTATCTAAAGTCCAATAATTTTTTACTTTCATAATATTTAGTAGGTTTTAGTATATATTGCAGAAAATGATAAATTTCTTTATTTTTGAACTGTTAATAACTTTTATTTTAAAGTTTCGAATAAAAGTGGTATATTTACAGTATGGAAAATACAACCGTAATATCATTAAACTTAATACCGTTTCTTGATAAAAATAAAAAATATCACACTTATGAAATATGGGATTTGTTAAAAGAAATGTTTAATATAACTTCTCTTTCCTTTCAAAGTAAACAAAAGATATTATTTACATTAAAAGATATAATGAATTATAAATTTAATTAATATATGGCCACAAAAAAACCAGCAACAACTAATTACACTCCTGATGAACAGCTTTATTTAAAAGCTAAGGAAGCTTATTACAAAGGCGAACCAATCATGTCCGACGAAGATTTTGACATCTTAGAAGATACCTTAAGAAACGAAGATTCGTTTGTTGTTGAAATAGTTGGAACTTCTAAAAAAGGTCCTAAATTAGATGTGCCGCATCCTACTCCAATGCTTTCTTTGGATAAGGTAAAATTTAAAAAGAATTATGTGCCTTACCAAGAGGCAGTTCATAAATTATATTCTAAAGGCAAAGGCAAAATTATATATGAGCCTAAATTGGATGGAAATGCTATCACTATCACATACGAAAACGGAAACTTGATTTCCATAGCTTCTCGTGGAACTGGAGTATTAGGACAAAATTATACCGACAAATTAAAAAGCAAAGTCCCAGCAAAAATAAAAGATTTTACCGGCGAAGTTCGTGGAGAATGCGTGATTGATACAACATTGTTTGATCAAAAATATTTAACCTCAGAAGACCCAACCGCTAAGACATACAAAAATGCCAGAAATTTCGTAGCCGGTATTTTAAGCTCTGATATTGATAAAACAGTATTAGAGAAATTAAAAGACATTGATTTCGTTGCATTCGATGTTAAAGGATTAGAATTGGAAGAACCTTCTAAATGGTTAGCTTCAAAAGGATTTGAAGTATTAGATTTTACTGTATTTACTATTGAAATAAATGAAGAAACATTTGTTCGTATCTATAAAGAATTTGCTGAATATCGCGAGACTTGCAAATATCAATTGGATGGTATCGTTGCTAAGTTTGTCGACCCTAAATTAAGAGAAGAATTAGGAGAAACAGGACATCATCCTAATTGGGCATTAGCAATTAAATTCGTATCTCAACAAGTTTCTACCGGAATAAATGGCATTGAATTAGGAATGACCAAACGTGGAGAACTTGCACCAGTTGCTCTTTTAGATCCTGTAGAGCTGATGGGTTCCACTGTAAGACGAGCATCATTATATAATGCTTCATGGATGATTGCTAATCGTTGTTATCCTGGAGCTGAAGTTTCTATCATAAAATCTGGAGACATCATTCCTGTTATAACTGGAATTGTTAAACCGGCTCCGATTCTATAATACTACCAGATTTTATAATAAAAACTTTAATATATAATAAAAAATATTAAAGTAAATTATGAAAATATGTGGTATTTATTCATGGACAAATACAATAAATGGTAAAAAATATATTGGAGAAAGTAAAAATATCGACACTCGATGGATTAAACATGAGCAAAATGCTAAATTAGGAATAAGAAGTAAATTTTATAATGCTTTAAGAAAGTACGGCAGTAATATTTTTGTTAAAGAAATTTTAGAATTGTGTGATAAAGATTCTGATAAAATGTATATGTTAGAAAGAGAGAAATTTTATATGTTAAAATTCGATTCAGTTAAAAATGGATATAATTCATCTATTTTATATGATACTATATCCAATAATATAAATAAAGTCGAAATTTATAAAAAGATAAGTAAAAATAAAAAGGAATTAAATAAATCTTGGATATACAAAGATAATAAATCTAAATGTGTTAATGCTGATATATTAAATAATTATTTAAAAGATGGATGGAATTTAGGTAGAAAATTTAGTCAAATACATAAACAAAATATTTCTAAAGCACTTAAAAAATTATGGAATGAAGGTTATATGCCTTCTGAAGAATCTAGAGCAAAAATGAGTACTTTCAAAGATAAAAACCATACTGAAAAAACATTAAAGAAAATGCGTAAAGCATGTAAAAATCAATATACATTAAAATGGTTTGTAAAAAGATATGGCAAATTAGATGGATTTTTAAAATATAATGATAAATGTAAAAAACTTAAAAATCGAAAAATGGCTAACGGTATTGATTGGTTTATTAGTAGATATGGAATAGAAGAAGGCATTAAAAAATATCAATTAAAACAAGAAAAATTAAGTAAGAGAAAAAAGACATTTATAAATAATAGTAATGTATGTAAACTTATATCTTTAAATGAATTAGAATCGTATATTAATAATGGATGGACTAAAGGTATGTTAAAAGCCTGTTAATAACTTTATTTTAAAGTTTCGAATAAAAGTGGTATATTTATAACTTGAACCAATAAAAGAACCTAAATCAAATTTAATATTACTGTTGAGAAAATTATGACAAAAATTTTAAGAAATTAAAAATACTAATCTAAAATAGAAAACATGAACAAGAACAATGAAATACCGGAAGAATTACTCACAATATTAATATCATCTAAAACATTAGATGAAAATGGAAAATGGCATGGTCACAAAGTGACTTACAATGGAGTGAACTTAATGGTTGAAGGTTTTGAAAATACTCCAGAATACAAAGCAATCAGAATGAACACCGCCATAACAGCTCTAGGATTCAAAGGAATTGGCCCTGCTACCGCCGAATTGTTGAGCAGTTTAAAACTGTCTGACATCATGGCTCAGAACCCTGAAGGTCTTAAAATAATGCTTTTAAATACCGGCAATTTTAAAGAAGGAAGAGAATTGACTCTTATTATAGAAGCATTCTTTGCTTTGACTGAAGTTGAACTATGGCAGGTGATTTATTCATTCGGTTACAGAAATTGTGGCAAAACAATCAGCAAAGAGTTAGCCAAATATATGCTTAAACAAGATCATTCCTTCAAAGGATTAGAAAAGAAAGTGGTAGAAGCATTTGTAAATGACGAGGAACGCATTAAAGAAGTTAAAGAGTTTGTAGAGATATTAGAGAACAATAATGTAAAAGTTAACAAACCAAAAAGCACTGAAGGATTAGTTACCTTTGAAATGACTGGCGATACCTCTGGGACTGGATATGGGACTAAAGCCCAATTTGCTGCAGAAGTATCTCAATACGGCGCCGTTCATGTCGCATTAAAAGCAGAAACCAATTATTTAATAACAGATTCTTTGGTATCTAATACAGGAAAAATGCAAAAGGCTAAAAAATTAGGAGTTACTATAATGGAATACCTTCAATTTTTAGAATTTTTAAAATCTAAATAATTTAATTTTCTTTTGTAAAAGAAAAAGCAAACCGATTGGTTTGCTTTTTTGTTGTCTGAAATGTTTAATTAACTGCTTCGTATATTATGATTTTTTTCTCTTTAGGCAGTGTAACCCCACCGCACAAAAGGTTTAAATCTTCGTTTAGCCCCGATACGTTATTTTCTCTTCTACCTTATTTTTTATTTTTACTTGCATGATTTAATAAATTGAATAATCGTTTATAATTTCCTTTTTAGGTTTTAATTCAACCTCATCGAATACTTGTTTATTAGTAAGTTCAAAGCACTCTATATCCAAAGCTCTAAATGTTTCGCCTATGTGAGTGTTATATCTAGATTTAATAACTTTAACTGATATAAATTTTTCAGATACTTCTATAACTTCCATAATCGCATCATGATTAGTTATACAATAATGTTCTTTAGATTTTTTATTTCCAGTAACTATATCTCCTATTTTAAACATATTTAAAAAATTGAATAATCGTTTATAATTTCTTCTTTTAGAGTTAATCCGGCCTTAATTAATTCTTGGTTAGTTGGTAATCTAAAATAATTGACATCCAAATTATCATAGCGTTTTCCTAAAGAAGCATAACCTTCGAAATGAAGTAAAACTTTACACTCTAAAGTAATATCATTTTTGTTATTTATTACTTGTAAAATACACTTGTCTGTTGTTATATTGTATCTTTTGGAATCGGTCCCTATAATAATGTCTCCTCTTTTAAATTTCATAACTTAACAAATTGAATAGTTGTTAATTATCTCTTCTTTCTTTATTTCTATCTTTTTAGAAAATTCGTCAGAAAATTCAAAAAAGCATAGATCATAAATGCTATCTCCGCCAATATCGCATTTTATTTCTCCTCCGGATAAGAGTTCAGTAACTATAACTATATCATCAGGCTTTAAAGATCCAAAACGGCCTCCAATTCTTTTTAAAATAGATCCAACTTCTACTTTCTTTTTGTCTTCTAATTTCATAAGATGCTTGTATTAATAAAATATAATATAAAATATAATGTACAAAAGAATCAACTTCTATACATTTTATTATGTGATTAAATTTAGGAGATTAATCCTTTGCCTTTGGCTAAACCTATCCAACTTGGGAATTCGTTCAACAGGCGGTCATATAATTCTTCGTCTGACACTTTATCGATATCGTTCAATTGGAAGAAGTTAGCATTGTCTATAAATCTCCCTTCCATCACATCTAATCTGTCTAAGAAAGACATTGTAGCATTTCCTAATCCTACGAACTGGAAGAATATTCCATACTTAGAAGCATTTTTTATTGCTTCTTCAGATAATTCATGATCGCTGTTTTCTCCATCAGTGATGAACAATACATAAACCGGATCTTTTATTTTAACAGTTGCAGGAGATTCCATAACATCTGCGTCTTTCTTTCCGCCAAATAAGCTTCCGAACATGCTTTTCTTTTTCTCTTTTATAAGAGAAGTAGAATGTGCTCCAGGAATATAATCTTCTACGATAGCATTAATTGCTGGAGCATATTGTGTCCCTCCAAAAGAATATTTGCTTAAAATTTCTCGGTTAATGATTCCATCTACATTAGATGAAGTCACATTGTTTTTGTGTTTTCTGCAAGAGCTTTCGAAAAGATAAAATTCCATCTCTCCGTTATCATCGAAGTGCATAGCTACAGGAACTAAGCGTTCTATTACTCTTTGTACGAATCCATTTCTGTATAATGGTTCAAAGCTTCCAGAGAAGTCTAGTGCTAAGACAACTTGTGCTTTTTGTGTGCCACTAATATTTTTATCCGTAGCTATTTTGGCAACTTGTTTTTTTCTTAAATCTATTGTGTTCATTTATTTTATTTGAAGTTAGTTGATAATAAAAAGCTGCCTGAATATTCGGGCAGCTTTTTGATAATAGAATTAGCGATTAGGCTAAAGCACCGGTAGTGGTAAGGAATTCTGCCATTTCTCTCATCAAAATTTCTTTTTGATCAGCTTCAGACAAGAATTTAGACATCTTCTCTTTATAAGTGTTTAATTTATCAAGAGTTTCTTTGTGTTCAAGGATGTTGATACGCAATTGGATGTCATTTTTCCAATCTTCTGCAGTTCCACCGCTTACAACAAATGCAGGATAGCATTTGCCTCTTCCTAACTGAGCCGCAGCTTCGTTATAAAGTTTTTCACGACCAATAATTGAAGAGTAGGCACGGATCAAATTTTCGATTTTCATCTCGTCTTTGATGTTTCCAAACTGCTCTAAAATTCCAGCGGTTTTGTACTTGCTTTCTTCGATGTGTTTCAAAGAATTGATTTTGTCATTTAATGCTTTTAATACATCTGGCACTGGCATTGCAGGCAGTAATGATGTGGTTGCTTTTGCTTTTGTCATGGTTTTTGTTTTATGGTTTATTTTTGTTTTTTTTTTGTTTACTTAGCTATTATAAGATTTTCTTTTTTAATATAGAAATATTATATCAAAAAATTTCCAACTATCTTTAGTCCATCCGCGACAAACTTTATTTAGTAGAGGAATTAATTTATAAAACTCTGTTTTATTTTTACAGTGAATTTGAACTCTTTTACCTTTATAATTTTTTAGAAATTTCATTACTTTTTAATGGCATCTTTGATGACTGATTTTTTAACATAGAACATCTTTCTTCTAAGGTGTTCTAAAGCGGCTAAGGAAAATCCTATAGCAGCAATCCAGTTGCCTATGACTAAGCATCCTACAACGATAATTATTTTCAACAAAAAGTAAAGTAAAGTTTCTATTTTCCAGTTTTTCATATAATGCTATTATATTATTTTATTATTAAAACTAGAAACATTACACGATTTGTTCAAGCCATAAATTAATTATTCTACGTTTTTGAAAATCTAAGCCTTTTAAGACTTCAGTATAGTGCGTATCTGTTATAGGATCAAATATGCCATGTAGTATTTTATACCTCTTAGGCCTTCCTTCTTCTAATAATGTAGGATTTATGATAAATAACCTAATGCTTTCAGCTATGTCTTCTTTTATTTGAGTCTCCCAGTAATTAATCAAGGGTTCTTTTAAAGTTTTGAATTTTGTAGTTAAATATCTAGAATGATACATAAAATGCAAATAATGTCCTAATTCGTGCGCTAAACATCCGGTGATGGTGTTCTCCCTTGTCATTCCTGGATTATTCCTTTTGGTGCTGAGATCACAATCTCCTAAATTGATATAGATTTCATTACTTTCGTGAAAATAACAACCAAAGCTATCTAAATCGTTTTTTGTCTTAATTACAGGAAATTTTATTTGATTTACTGAGCAAAATTTATTTACTATCTGTTTAGCTCTAACTAATTCCTTTTTCTTTAATTTCATTATAGCAATTTTGATACATCATCAATATTTTTAGGAACCAACCACCCTTTTAAATTTTCTAAACAACTTACTTGAGTAACGTGTAATAATTTTTTAGCCTCTTCTAAAGAAGCCCAAGCAAATTCATCATTTTCTGGAAATGGTGCACAATTAGTCTGATGAACCATTGAGCTACAAACTAAATCATATTCCCAAGAAATAATATCCGATTTATGAACAAAAGGAAGTAATGTTTTCTTTTTGTTTGGATAAATGATGCCATCAGCAAACGTCTCTATCTGATCTGAAGATAATTTTATTCCTGTCTCTTCTTCTAATTCTCTTACGGCTGCTACTCTTGATGACTCTCCTTCGTCTTTTAATCCTTTAGGAATGGACCAAACATCATGAGCCGCATTAGTAGGATGGGCTATCAATAGTAAATTATCTTTCGATATTAAAAATATGCCACAGGTATAAACCATATTATCCGATTTTGTATTTTAGTTTATATTTTTCTTTTAGTTTTTTACTGATAGATGTTCCGCTTGTGTATATTGTTTCATCCACTATTAAATCGTCTGGCAAATAAGTCACATAAGTATAATTTAAACACAAAGAATTATTAACTATTTTCAATCTCTTAGGAAGCTTTATGATTTTAGAATTAGATAAATCCATATATCCGTGAACTGTCATTCCATCAGGAAGAAAAATGCCTGCTGCTTTAATATCGTTAAGTCTCAACTCCCCATGCACTGTAATATTTTCTGGAAGAATAAAATGTGGATTTAATTTAAAAACTTCTTTTATTAAATCGCTAGAAACTCCTTTGCCATCGCTTATTTGTTCTAATAATAATGCCTCTAAGTCCAATTGTTCATTAGTGGGATTCTCGGATTCCATTTTCTGTCCACACACTAAACAAATGCCATCATGTATAGCTGAAAGATTATCAATCTTTTTATGCGTGCAATAAATTATTTTATTTTTTGTGTCCCTATAAAGATGATGACTATAAGACATTGCTTCAGAAGCAACTTGATCTAAAGCTAAATTAACTTGTTCTTGAAATATTGCCGCTCCAATTTCTTTAACTACTAGATGATTAACATAAGGATTTCTCATCCTATAAAACAATTCATCCGCATTTTTTATTGGAACCAAAGTATCCGGCATTGAAGTATCCATAATCGGCACTGTATCCTTTTGAGATATTGCTACTTCTAATATATTTTTAGGGCCTTCCTCTTTAAGAAATTTTGTTATGCCTTCTTCCTTTTTAGTTAACATTTTATCTATTGATTTTTGTGCTAAATCTTTTAAATTCATTTTATTTTTTAAAACCACACACCTCACAATTATTGGTGTATGCATTTATAGCGGATACTCCATCTAATTTTTTGTGTGTGCAATAAATACGTAATTCGATGAGTTCCTTCAGTAAAAGATCTATAACCCCTTCAGCTATTTTCTTTTTTTCTATTCTTTCTGATGTAGTACCATAACTACATTGAGCATCATAAACAATAACATTATATTTATTCTGTTGTATTAAAGCTTTAATTTCTTGAACTCTGGGATGATACAAATAAGGATTATCTATTCTCTTGTTGATAAGAGCAACATATTCTTCTATTTTAAGAATAGTAGGTAATATTTTATCTTGAGAAGTTTCGACTATTGTAAGACTCAACTCTTCTATATTTTTAGGGCTATTTTTATCTGACATTATCTATTAGAGTTTATTTTCCAACTAGAGAATGCAAAATCGATTCCTTCTCTATCGATTTTCTTTTCTTCGAATTCTATATTGTGATACATTACAGCGGTTTTAGTTTCTTTAGGATTTAATGAATCGTGAATTGCATTTATAATTCTTTTTAGCTTGTTAGCCTGCATTAAATTTATAGTCAAATCTTTTGATGCCTTGTCTATTATTTTAAACGAGGATTCTAATCCTACAGAATAATATTCTTCCATAGATAGAGTTCCTATTTTCTCATAACTTTCTTCGTTGCCGATTTGAGCCAAAGATACACGATGCTTAGTGTGTTTAGGATTGTATGTGCCATTTTTATTTCCTTTTGTGATTCCATGCATTGTTCCAAAACCGCTTCGTTTTGATAGCTTATTGATCTTGGCCGCATTTTTGGCATCCATTATTTCGATAGTATTGCCAGTTTTATGGTATACGATGTCTACAGCGCCATATTTTTCAATTTTAGAGCACTCCAGGCAATCTTTAAATCCTAAGTCGGATCTTTCTTTAGGGATGCTATTTCCGCACTTACAATTCGTCATTTATGTTGCTATTATATCATTAAATTTAGACAAATAAAAAAGCCACATTTCTGTGGCTTTTCATTATATTGTAAGAGAAGTTTTATTTGGTTATAAACATCTTAAACACTTTATCATCAGCTTTAATTAGATACATTCCTGGAGCGGCATTTAGGTTGACTGATATTTCATTGTCTCCAAGCAAACGAGCTTCTGTATTCGAATATATCGCATTTCCTGACAAATCATATACCATTACATCGGCAGTAGATTTTTTAGCATCCAATTTTATTGAAATAACATTTTTGTTAGACAATGTATTTTTAAAAGTATGATTAATTACTACGGTATCATTAGCAAATGTAGAAATATTCATTGTATATGTGACTGAATTATTTGAAATTTTTATAACGAAACCGCCATTAGAATTAAGATACTGTAAATTAGGAACATAAATAGCTGTTTTTATTTTAATACTATCATAAGAACATTTAATTGTATCTATAAATGTTATAGCATTTTGACTGGTGTTTTTCAAATCAAAAGTGGTAATTGTATCCGGTGTAAACGAATCATTTATATTATATGTACCAAAAAGAAAATTATTATATTCTGTTTGTTGATACATAGAAGCATAAGGATTTCCATAACGTGGACTTAGTGTATCTAATTTTCCAAAATTGGAATCATATACAATAAATCCAGCCGGTATTAATGTATCAGCAATAAATGATATAAATGGAGTATTAACAATGGTTGATGTTATCACTGTTTGGGCATTAATATTTAAAACATTAATACTTAAAACTAAAGCGATAATTAAAGATTTGATTTTTTTCATTTTTTTTTATGGTTTTTAGGTTAGTGTTTGATTGACGCTGTAAATATACCACTTTAAAACGAATAGGAAAAATGAAATTTTAATAAAATAGCTAACTAGTTGATAATCAACTAGTTAAAATTTAACCTGCTGATAGGTTTAAATTGCTATTATTAACTGTAGAGACATTAGATACTTTTTTGAATTGAGTAACTTGCCAATTAAATTGAAATTCTACAGGTCTCGCTGATGTTTCTGTATCCATATAAAATCTTAATGTTCTGCTAAACACAGAAGGCTTAGGCGCAACTGATGAACTGTATATTTCCACATAATTGCTAACATAAGGAGTATCGAATCCTGGAAGATTTCCATAAACACTAAATTGTTTAAATTGTGAATCCATTCCAGAAGATGATGTATATAAATGCAATTGACTTATAGTCATTCCGGCTACAAATGTAGGAGTTCCGGTAATTGGAAGATTTAATATTGCAGTTGTTGTAGTTACAGTTGTAACAACTAATGGAATTCCTTCAGAAGTACCAATAACAGAATCTCCAGAAATATTACTTAATACTACTTTATCTCCAACTTTTAAGAATTGTGTTCCTGATGGACCAAATGTTATTTGTAATTTGTTAGAAACATTAGAAATGTTAGATAATACTAACATATCTCCTCCAGAACCTATGAATGCGGTATCTACAAATGCAGTGTTTATAGTATTATATGATTTTATCATAGCACCACAGAACATTCTAAAATAAATTTTCATTGGAATAGTAATAGCATTAGAAACACCTGCATTTATATTGTGAATTTTTTGTGCTGAAATATCAGTGATGTCATTGAAACTTGTAATTATAGGACATATAGCTACTCCCATATTAGTAGTAGTTAATGCAGTATTAGAAGTTGAAGTGGTAGTGGATGCAATATAAGGATTTACATCTATTAAATAAGTCCAATTTTTTAAATCTGTAATATCAACGGTATATCCAAATTGTGTACCAAAGAAATCATTAGGGCTATCGTATAATGCACCTAAAGTATCATAATCTACTGGATGAATTGTTCCACTCACGGAATAAAGATTATTATTATTGAATCCTAAATTTTTTGTAGGATTTATCAATGATAAATGCATCTCATTTAATATTCCTATACCTCCAGATGGAGCTGGCGGTGGAGCTGGCACAGTTACATAATTTCTATACACATCCCAACCACCAGTATGAGTTAATGCTCCTAAAACCGCAGTTAACGATATGTTAGCATTCGATCTTGTATCATTATAAATACTATTTCCTGATATATCGGTATTTTCTAGCCATATCCATTGGTTATTCACTTGAGTTCCTATAGTAGGTCCTTGATAATCTGTAGTAGTTAATGAAGCTCCGCCTGCTGTCAATATACTAGTATTATTAAAGAATAATACTTGATTTGTAGTCTTTATCCAAATTGGCTGTGCTACTGAATTATATACTGTTGCTGATACTGGAGCGGTCCATGCAAATACAGAAGGCAATGCTCCTAAAATTTGTGCATAATTTCTAGAAGATAAAATTCCTAACACCGCTGATGTCGCGACATTTTGAATTTGCAACGAATAATCGCTTACGGTGTAAACGTTATTTTCGTATGTTCTTGCAGTTCCATCGACTGGAGAATTAGTTAATCCAATCTTAGTCTGCGTCATATAATCTTCTAAATTGACATTCAAGATCAATGCATTTCCAGTGTATACTGTAGTGTTCTGACCTTTCACTGTTAATATCAATTGAAGCTCTCCAGTTCCATTTGCTAACTCCTCTTCTAATGCAGTTATTCTAGTAACTAATGTATTTATATATTGCTCTGCAGTCAAAGGCAATCCAGTTGTGGCATCGTTAACTCCAGAATAAATAGCAGAAAATGGATGTGCAAAATAAATATTGTTTTGAGTTATAGAAGAGCTTAAATGCTGATCCAATCCTTTAGATGTCAAACTTTGCTGCATCTGAACTTGTATCGTATCAGCCTGTGCATCCGATAAAATATATTTATCGTTTGTTAATATGTTGCTCAAGCTAGAAGGAAAATCTACCGTGATCGTGTTAGAAAAATCAGATTCTAATGGAGCTTCAGGATAACCTACTTCAGAAATAGCTTTAATTTTAATCTGTATTGATTCTCCAGCAGAGATAGGAATATCCAAGGAATTTATGCTTGGTGTAGTCGCATCAGAAGGATCTTGTATAACCCATTGCCATGCCCCAGTCACTAAATTTTGAACTCTATTAAGAACATCGGTCTTTGCTTTTACCCAGTTAGAGAATGATGCATTCACCGTCTTAGGCAATGTCAAGTTAGGAATTGCTGTTGTATTTTGAGAGTTAGCAACCCTGGCGGAAGTGTTATCGATGTCTGGGAATGTAGTTATAGGCAATGCTGCTCCAGAAGATGTATTTATTTTTGTGTACCAAACTTCAAATTGAACTACTTGTTGAGGCACAGTAGCATTGTTTGGAGGAGTAACAGGCAAAGGCATCGGCCAGAAACCTCTTACTGAATAAGTAGGGTCTAATTGATTTATATTTTTTACGTTAGCTATGATGCTGTTGATTGTAGAAACGTGCGTTGCATTTGTTGTTGTTAATTTGGTCTGTAATGTAGCTAATTCATCATTAGCTTTCTTTCTGTCTGCATCAGAAGTGAATTGAGTAGTTTGAATAGTTCTTTGTTTTGCGCTAATGGCAGAATTTAATTGGTCAATTTGAGACGCTAAGTTATTCTTTTGATTGTGCAAATCTCTTATGTTTTCAGCATCTGAGCTGTTGGTCAAATGAGCATTGGTCTGAACTACTTGAAAGTTAGCAGCATCTATTACTGGAGCATTAGGAATAACTCCATACAGGTTAGGAACTTTTTTCTTAACTAAATCGTCTAGAACAATTCCATAATCTAAAACAGTAGAAGCATAATAATCAGTGAATGTTACGCCTCCGGCGCTATCCATTCTTAAATTGTTAGTATAAAATCCAGTTCCAGCTGACCAGTCCTTGCCTAATAGGTTATTACTAGAATCGTATGGTCTCACGAACACTACGCAGTATTCATCAAATCCTACGGGAACTTTTACAGTTCTAGTGTTGACAAATTCTGAATAATATGATAGTGCATTTAATCTAACAGGAATTGGATCTTGTCCAAATACCTGTTGAAATCTAACTCTTAAATCGGAAGTGATTGTGCTTATCTCTAACACCTCATACACTGTAGTAGATACTACTCCGGCTGTGTTAGGATTAACATTTACTAAATCTCCTACTTTTAATGTTACTGGAGAAGGAGGAGCTGATGGATTAGATACATCGTAATAAGTAAGTGTATCTAACACATACCATAATTTTTTGTTGACTGTATCTACTTGAGTAGACAACACAGTGAAATCGCCAGAGAACTGAAGAATATTAGGATCTATCTTATAAAAATCATCGTCGATCAAAGTGGTATCTACTTGATTGACTAATCCTGGTTGTTGAAGCCACTGAACAAATTGAATAATATTTATATTAGTTTGGCCATTGTAGTTGGCATTAAATTCTGCTAATCTTAACGTAGCATCAGGAGTTAAAGTTATGGTATCATTTCCATTGGCATCTACCGCAATTATTTGATCGAATTCTACTATGAATCTTCTTGATTCTATTTCTTGAATATTTTGATCTATTTGACCAGTTAAATCCAGCTGAACTGATATTTGAGGATTTAATAAACTTTTGAATATCCAATTAGGATCAGTAGTGAATGTCGATATCGCAGGAAGATTTCCTATTTTGCTAGGCTCTACATTAATATCGGCAGTTATAATTCTTTTGTATGCATTATCTGCAATTTGAATGGCTGCTGGATTTCCTTCTATTCCACTTAAAATTTGAACTGTTTTAGTAAGAATGTCTAATTGTTGCTTGAAGTAACCTATAGTTGGAAATTGAGTAGTGGTTTGATTGCCGTTAGAATCGATAGTGTTCACAGTCACATAGCTATCGTTGCTCTGAACAGCTTGATCTAGAGAAGTTAAAATCTCCACAGCATTTTGGTTGTTTCTAATTTGCTGAGCTAATTGATCCGAAATTGAATTATATTGTTTGCTAGTCACGGGCATTTGTTAAATTATTGTTTTATTTTTTATTTTTTCGCTCCATAATCTTTTAAAACCTTTATTCCAGCCTAAAATCAAATAGTATTCTAATTCTTCTTTATTGATAAATTTATTTGTTTCTATAGTAGTGTTATATATCCAGGTTTTGCCATACGCGTGATTATCTTTTCCTAATTTTTTGCCTAATTTAGAATTTGTCATTTTTTCTCTACTTTCTTTTGACATTTTCATTCCTTTAGTAGTTGCAACTAATTCTCCATTTTTTAATCTTTCATCATCTATTGAAACTTTAATATATTTGCCATCTTTATTTTTAGCAGAAACAGTCCCTGTACTAATATGTTTTAATTCTCCAGATAAATATCTTTCGTCATTTATAGATACTTTCATTGTATTTCCATTATTATCTTTAACCGTGACTAGTCCCGTTAAAACATGTTTTAATTCTCCAGATAAATATCTTTCATCATCAACTGATACTTGCATAGTATTTCCATTATTGTCTTTTACAGAAACATATCCTTTAGTAACTGAAACCAATTGTCCTGATTCTATTCTAGGATCATCTACACTAACTTTCATAAAATTACCATTTTTATCTTTAACTGTAGTCATTCCTATATTTATATGAATTAATTCTCCGGATTTAAGTCTTGGATCATGCATTGAAACTTGCATTGTATTCCCTTCTTTATCTTTAACTACTGACATTTCTTTGTTTACAGAAATTAATTCTCCAGATAAATATCTAGGGTCATTTACTGATACTTGCATAGTATTTCCGTCTTTGTCTTTAGCTGGCAAAAATCCTTTACTTACAGAAACTAATTCTCCAGAAATATATCGATGGTCATTTACATTAACGGACATAGTCTTTCCATCTTTATCTTTAACGGTAATACAATGCAACATATTAAATCCTTGTCCACCTAAACAAATATTATATGTATCAGTTCTAGCAATAAATTTTTCATCTACTATTTCAGCTTCTTTAGCTAACATATCTCTTTCATTGTTATATTCAAACAAGACTTCGGTAATAAAATTTTCTTTGCCTTCATTTTGTATAGCATTAATGATATTAGTTCCTGATCCCATATATCTATCCTTATCTTTATTAGAATAATGAACTCCTACATAAATCATACCATTTATTTTATTTGTAGTTTGGTAAAGAGAATACATATTTTTATTAAATGGGTAATTAGACGGCTCACATAATAAATTTATTAATTGTTCTTCTAGATTTTTGTACTCTTTCATAAGATATAGATTTTATTCTATATATTAAAAATATCCCGTTCATATTTTTTAGAAGTTTAAGGCATAAAAAAAAATTAAGAACTAGTAGTCATCTTTTTAAGATCTAGTCTTCCTTTTAATCGTTCTGATAGCGACAACGGTTTTGATAATTTGCCAGTCAAATTTTTAATTTTGGCATTAAATTCTTCAATTTTCAATTTACAGATGTTAAGTTCGTTGGACACCGATTGAAAATCGTTATTGTATGATGTTTTGCTAGCATTTATCATTGTGCTCTTGTACATCTTAGCAAGTTTGCTTATAGAGAACACTAATTCTTCCTGAGTCAAATTCTCAAGCTTGATAGTTTCGTTTATAATCCTAGTCAAAAGTATTTCTGACTCTACTGCATTCATTTTATTATTGGGCATTGATTGTTAATGGTTCTGTAGAATCTTCGTCGTCTTTGAATCCAACTCTCTTTTTTTGTTGTCTTTTTGCTTTTTTGCCTATTTTTTCTCCATCGTTGTCTGACGACATTCCTTCATAAATGTCAGCTATTGGAGTAGGCTTAGAATATATTTTATCGGATCCTAAATGCAGGGCCAGTTTATTAGCCTCTTCTACTGTCAAATTATCAAAATGCCATTCTTCTATTAATCTTCCAGCTCTTAACAATGCTTTATCGATAGATTTTTTGTTCATATTAAAAGTAGCAATTATCTGAATCTGCAGAGCATCGTTCAAAAGCCCATTAGTTATGTTCAGGATGTTGCTGATTGCCTGGTTTCTATTTCCTTCCATCTCTCTATCAAGAAGCACCTCTTCCGCATCCTCCAATATCAGGATAGAATTTTTCATGGTTCTTATGAACGATATAAAATCAGGATTAGATAATTCGTTCATCAAGAAGGTAGGAATGACAACAATGTCCTTCTTGTGGCACAAAGTTTTTATCAAATAACGAATATATGAAGTTTTTCCTGTGCCTGGAGGACCATAACAAAGAACTAAACCGTGATTTTTATTAGACAGAGAATTTGCTATTTTTTCGTGAACCTTTACAAAATCCTTGCCGTAATTTAATTCCAAATTAATATCAAAATCTTCTATCTTCTCTGCCTTCATAGACATTCCACCTTGTCCATCAGTCCCTATAACATAAAATCTGTTAGTTTGATCTTCCTGATACAAACATTCTTCTAAAATCTTCTTAAAGTCTTCTACCAGTTTCTCGTTAGCTTGACTAGAACTGCACACTATTTGAAATCTGCTCCCTAAAGGAACAATTTTTTCTTCTATTGGAAGCTCTGTCACTGTCCAAGTGATGACAAAATCTTCGTTAACGTTTCTAATCTGCTTCACAGCAAAATATGACCAAATCTTCTTTTCTTCGTCGTATTTTAGATCTATCTCGTTGACACTCAAACGTTTATCTTTAGGAAAGATAGTATTAAAGGCTTCATTTATTTTGTCCGAGTATGTTATGATATTGAAAAAATAGTTTACAAAGTCTTTATTGACGAACATTCCTTTGGATATTTCGTATAAATCATTCTTGAATTGTATTGCAGGTACTAGGTTAGAAGTTTTCATAATAAAGTAGTTTAAGTTCTTTTTATAGTTTCTAAGTTATATATGATTAAGATGGAGTTTAGTCTTCTTTGTCATAGTCTTTATTATTTGAATATGCTTTTAAATTGCTCAATTCTATGCTTATTCTTTTATTTTCGTCTTCTAATATTTTAATATCCTCTAATCTAGCTTTAAATATATCAAAGCACTCTTCTATTATTTTAGATTCCACATCGGTTAAATCATCGATAGATACACAAATTTTATCCGCCACAATTTTTTTATAGTTATCTAATAATGACATTATTTTTTCTTTTATTATATTCCTTTTTGAGTCCTTGTTTCCAATCTTTAGATAAATATTCTTCTAAGTTCTCTTTAGAAATTTTTTTAACTTTTTTAGTATTATCATTATAAATCCAAATTTTATTTTTTAATGCTAAAGATATTTGGTCTCTTGATTTTTGAGAAAGTTTTCGGCCGGTATTTACAAAAACCAATTCCCCAGATAAATATCTGGGATCATCTAAAGACACCATAGATATTTTTCCATTTTTGTTTTTAACCACCACAAGTCCTTTAGTTATATTTGTTAACTCTCCGGAAACATATCTAGGATCATTTTTATATACTCTTGATATTTTCCATCTTTATCTTTTGCTAATACCATATCAGCAAAAATATGTTTTAATTCTCCAGAAATATATTTAGGGTCATTTGTTTTGACCGTGCAGATATTTCCGTCTTTATCCTTAACATGTACAGTTCCTTTATTAGCATTAACTAATTCTCCAGAAATATACCTTTGATCATTTATATCGGTTTGAAATATATTTTCAAATTTGTCTTTTACTGTTACTTTTCCAGTATTTATAAAAACTAATTCTTTACTTAAATATCTAGAGTCATTTGTATTTACTCTGAATTTATTTCCTTCTTTGTCCTTTACTATTACCATTTCCGAATTAATGCTCGTCAATTCGCCAGACAAATAACGAGAGTCATTTATACTTACTTGAAATGTATTTCCGTATTTATTTTTTACTGAAACCATATCTTTATTTATGTGTACTAATTCTCCGCTTAAATATCTCAAATCTCTATTGTGAACTTGAAATATATTTCCATCTTTATCTTTTACTGGAAGCATTTCTCTATTAATACTAATTAATTCTCCAGAAAGATAGCGAGAATCATTTACATTAACTGCCATTGTATTGCCATCTTTATTTTTTACCGTAATACAATATAATACATTAAAACCACCTCCGCCAAGAATAATATTGTAAGTATCTAGTCTTGCAATAAATTCTTCATTAACTATTTCTGCTTCTTTATTTAAAGCATCGATTTCATTATCGAATTCAAATAAAACTTCTCTTTTAAAATTTTGCTTTCCTTCTTCTTTGATGGCTTTAATTATATTAGTTCCCGAGCCCATATAACTATCTTTATCAAAATCTAAAGTATTATGAAATCCAACATAAATCATCCCATTTGTTTTATTAGTGATTTGATAAATAATATATTTTCTTTTCATAATTTTAACATATAGTTTTATTTCTATATATTAAAAAAATCTTGTTGTTATGTCTATAGGATAGCTTGTTTAAAAAATGTTCATTACGATTCCCAATCTTTTGTTTAGAGGCGGGTAATTTAAAGCAGTCATATATACATTAATTGCGTCTGTAATAACATCTAGAAATTGTTCGTCGGCATCCATCTCTGGTGCAAATTCCACAGGAAATTCTCCAACCGGATATGCAAATCTTTCGTTGATTGATTTATCTTTGCAGTAATAATATTTGATTCTCATTCCTGGCCTGATAACTTCATATTTGTCCTGTAATTCTGGGCGAGTGCTCAAAAGATAGTTATAATAGCCAGCTGCTTTAACAGTGAAATATGTTCCTTTAGCATATTCGTATTTGCCATCATGTGCTATAATTCCTGGTCCATCTATTATATTTCCTTCTTCCATTATCTTGCTGGACCAATAAGCATTAACTCCAGTCGCCTTGCAAAGGTCATCCATTGAATCGGCCATAGCCAATTTGAATTGTGCCTTTAGATCTTTTACGAACCTAAGTAGTTCTTTTAAAGTATGACTGTTGTGATTTTCAAAAAGATATTTTATAACTTCCATCACCTTATCTCTAGCGAATGGAGGAGTGCCTCGTTGAATTAATGATACTCCTTTTGAAACTATATTATCTAGTCTAGGATAAATTACCTTGTCTTCCCATACGGTGTGCTTGATATATTTTTTCTTTGTCAAGAATAATACCGACTCGTTTATGTTTTCTAATTCAAAGTCTTGAAGATTTTCTACTTTATATTTTTTTGCATAGGTCTCTAATTTCTTTTTGAACAATGGTTCTAATCTTTCTTTTGCAACCATAAAAATGAAATCTTGAGGATTGCCTTTCCAATCGCAGCTTTTCATTCCTGGATCAAATGTAACAAAACAAGAATCAGTATCAGAATATGCAGACACAGAAACTTTTCTTTGATAAACTCCATCGTCTATCTCTGCTTGAGTTGGAATGCCATCGTATGGGGTTTTGCTTGCTAAATGAATCCAATCAGAATTGATAGGTTTTATTTTGTCTGTATCTATTCCTAATTTAGCATGAAGGTCTTCGTCTATAGGCCATATCTCATACCAATAAGTCTCGTTGATTTGATCCATAAACTTGATCAAATCTCTTCCCATTGCCGTGATGGCATTTGCTATGTCTGGAGTCGAACAAACAAAAAATTCATTTCCATAAGCACCATAGAAACAATTTAATGCTAATTTTTGTCCATTTTGAATTGCGTTGTGATAATTATACTTATCATCTAAATAACCGAGTATTGAATTTACTTCCTTTTCGGATAAAGTATCTAAGTGGTCGTAAAATTGTTTTCTTATCTTTTCGTGTTTGGCTTTTGCTTCAGTCTCTTTATCAGTTCCTGAGTCTTTTACTTTTTGATATGCCTGAAATGCTTCGATGTCTAATGCTATTAAGTCTGTATTCATAATACATCTTATATGTCAAAAGACAAAAATTGTTTTACTTTACCTTTTTACATTATTGTCAAAGGCATAATTATCACCGTAGTCTATAAAAAGTTGCTGGCCTTTTTTAATTGCACACATAGTGCGAAATTCCATGACTTCTCTGTCGTCCCTATATCCGTGCCATGCCTCAACATTAGGCTCAGAACAATGATTGAATAATGACCCAAGCCCTAATGCCATGACAGAGAATCTTTTGCTGTAGCCAAATACGCATTTTTCAATCGTGGGACACATCACTACTTCTTCTAATGGTATCTTCAATAATTCAGATACATGTATCAGGGCACCCTTCTTTATGTTTTCTGAGGCAAATAGGCCTCTGCCCATGTTCTTAGTATTTTTAATTCTGATCATCGTGGTCCTTTGAATACTCTTTTTTCTAACAAAGATTTACTGAGCTTGTCCATGTACTTCTTATTCTTCTTTTCTATAGCTTTGTTCTCTTTGATTAGTTCTTTTATATCTTTAGCATCTTTTTTGTTTAATAAGAAAAGTACATCTTCTGCTAATTTTATATGTCCAGTACAATATCCTTGCGTGTAAGATAATCCGGTTTGGATAGGGATGATATTGTCTGGATGAATTTCTGGATCCATTCCATTTTTCTCAATATCTTTTATCTGTGCTTCTTGATCCTTTAATTGTTTCTTTATAGATTTTAAATCTTCCTCAATGATTTGAGCAATCAATTTTTCCTTCTTGTTCATCTAATAATATACCTAACATTTATTTTATATATTATTTGACTAAATCGCCTTGTTTTATTCTTATATTTCTAGGAACGACTTTTGCAGCTATTGGTTGATCTATGAAAAGATCATGATATAACTTATAAGTAGATTCAGGTATTTCTACTAATCTTCCAGCTTTGAAAGATGGGCCATATTCTGCAAGAAAACTTATATAAGTCATAGTGCCATTACGGCATCTTGTAGATTTTTTAGCCCGGTCGTCATTTCCTAATTGAATATACTCTGCGCCATCTTTTGTCAGCTTAAGCAATCTAGTATGGATCATAGGTCCATTGGGATTTTTTATTCCATCGTAAGAATGATACCTAGATAATTCTGCTTTAAAATAAAGCGTCGGTTTATTTTTTAAAAGATGACTAATTATTGGTTTTTTATAATTTTTTACTACAAATTCTCCCATAAATTAATCGCAGTTAAATGCCTTTTTAAGAAGATTTTGATTTCTTTCTATTTCTTTTGCTAATAAATGCTCATTAAAAACAAAAGAATCTTCACGTTGAGGAAAATGATCGTGAAAGCTGCGATTAAAAGCCATGGTGGTTTTATAAGTATTCAGTATGGTTCCATCCGGATAAGGCCCTCCATCTTTTTTAGTAAAAGGTTCTACATCATAGTTTTCCACCTCGTAATAAGGATCGTTAAAATAATTTCCATTTATCTTCTTAAGCTTTAGACAAACATGATTATGCCAATGAGAATCAGAGAATGCAATTTCTCTTATTTCTTTATCATAGTCCATAGCATTTATGCCATACACTATCTCAGCGATAGAAGATAAAAGAGCAGTTTTCTCGACAAGCTCTTTCTTTATTTCTTTATTTTCAGCGTTCTCTACCATTAGCTCCAAGTTCTATGTTTTTCGGCAATATGCTCGTATCCATCATATTCTTCTATTTGAAAATCTACATCTGATGGAATTTCTATAATTTTTAATTTAGAACATCTTCCATTTGCCTTTTCTTTTAATTTTTCTATTACTTTAATTAAATTTGAATCGTCACGTTTCAATTCTATTTCATTGAGCCATTTTGTTGATTTAGCATTTAATTTCTTGTCTGTAGGATTATCCCCTAAATCAGTAAACAACGCATAATATAAATGCCTTTCATTTAATTGTGGATCTTTTATTTTAATTGTTTTATTATTTTCATAATCAGAATAGTAAAAATATATTTCTTTTCCTATTAATTTTCCATATTCTATTATGGCTTTTGGAGATAAACCAAAACCTCCATAGCATGCGTTTATTACTACTTTTTTAGTAGCATTTTTTATTACTTCTGAAATATTTTTAGGTTTTTTCATTAGATATTTATAACACTTAAAGATTGTTTCAAAAGATTTGTAACTGTTTCAGGATTCACATCTTGGCCTGGAAGTCTAGTCTTTAAATCTTTCATCACTAATCCCATGAACAATCCAATGTTTTGTGCTTTGCCAGCTTTGAATTCTTCCACCTTAGGAATATTGTTTGTCAATACCTCGTTGATAGAGATATAGTATTCAGAGTTAGCAACTTCTTTAGGCATAAAAGGTTTCAACAATTCTACTTCAAAAATGTTTTTCATTAGCTTAGCGTTCTCTGTGAATTTCTTAGCTATGGATTCTAT
>QGNH01000531.1_pt1 | contig 48598 bp, 62 predicted proteins | sample 1735481 | NCBI WGS metagenome assembly QGNH01 (sample SAMN09239004, study PRJNA386568) | Viral metagenome, whole genome shotgun sequencing project.
GCCGCCCAAGCCGCCCCAGCCGCATCAGCCGCCCAAGCCGCCTCAGCCGCCCCAGCCGCCTCAGCCGCCCAAGCCGCCCAAGCCGCCTCAGCCGCCCCAGCCGCCCAAGCCGCCCGGGCCGGCGGGTTCTCCTTGATGTAGGCGGCGACCGCCTCGCGCACGAGGCGCCGCAGCTCGCGCTGCGCCTCATTCCAATCGGGGAGAGCCTTCTGGATCTCCCCGATTGCCGCCCGAATAGAGGCAGCCTCGGCCCTGCTGTCAACCGGCCCGCGGGTGCGCAGCGACGTTGCGGCATTCGTGGCGCCGGCGACGTCGAGCCAGATCGGGAGCGCCACACGGGTCGCCCAGTCGGCCGCGAGGAACCCGCGCGTCTCCTCATGCTCGTCGTGAGCGGTAGCGAAGAGCCGGTCTGCGTTCTCAAGCACCCACGCGTCGACCTTGTCGCGGCCATCTTGGTCGGAGCTGTCCTGGAACGCTCGGAGGAATGCGCCGATGACCTGGCTTTTGTTGTTCGGGTGGTCGGTCCAATCGAGGCCCGTGAGCCATGACCACTTCTCCTCCACGCAGAACGCGCAGGGCGTCTGGCCGGGATCTGGTGCCGGGTGGCTCCCCGCGCTCAGCGGGATGTCGCGCACGGCCTCTAGACGGTCCTTCAGGATGACGCTCATCTTCGTGTCCTTTCCGTTCGGTGGGACAGGCTGCACGCCGGGGGGCATCACCCTCCGCGCGTTCTCGGCTTCCACATCCGCATTCGACCGTGCATTGGCCCACGCATCTTCACCGGACCTCGGCACTAGCGGGTCGGCTCGCGCGGCGTCGCCTCGTGGCTCAGGCTGCACGGGAGGGCGAACGGTGCGGTCCTCGCCGCCGAAGTCAGGATGCACGTCTACGGGCTTCCAGTTCTGCGCCGCTCCGTACGTCTGTGTCTCGCTCATCTTGGTCGTCGCATTTTTGTTCATGCTCCCCAGATCCTTTCAAGTTCGTGTGAGGGCTGCTAACCGGATCGTCAGCAGCCCTCTCGGTCTACTTGGCGTTCTCGGCGGCCTCCTGGGCGCGTTTGACACCGTTGTGAGCGGCGCCGGGGTTGGCGTACCCGCACGCCTTGGCAATCTCCTTGAACGTCTTGCCGGCCTTGCGTAGCGCCAGCGCCTTCTCGCGCTTCTCGTGACGGTTGCCTTTTGGGGAGGTTGCAGCCTTCGGAGTTTTCGTCCCCTTCGCTTTGGGTGCCGCTTTCGCTTTAGGGGCTTTCTTGGTTTTCGTTGTGGTGCTCATTTGTTGCCTCCTGGTTAGTTGTGTTCGTTGTTACGGGATTACACTACCATGAAGTCCTTACGACTTCAAGTCAAACATCCCTTTACCAAGTTTTTCGAAGCGGTCCGGGTTGCTGCCCAAGCGAGCACCCATCGTTGCGTCCGGGGTTTTGCCGCGGGTTGTAAGGCCGGCAGCTAGGGCCGCAGCTGTTATGTCCTTCACGTGCATTGGTTTCCCCTCTGCGCAGAGAATAATTTCAGCGTGAACAACGAAGCTGTTCTCGGACTTTGCTCTCGGTGCTCTCTCGCGCTTTGTGGCTTCGCTTCGCTTGATGATTTCACTGGTGTTGATCGCTCGGAACTGCCCACTCTCGCGGTGAGGATCAAAGCTTTTACCGGGCCGGCCGACAAGCGCAAACAGCTCGATATTCCCTGAGACCTCATCGAATGAGAGAAGCCCGGTCGCTGTTAGTTCTTCGTCCCACGTTTGCCCTCCCTCATTTCGTTGTAGTTTTATCCGGTGCCCAGATATCCGACTCTGGCGCTCCGCTATGTCGATGGCAGGAGCGAAAGGGTCTAGTCGTATCATTACTATCAAGCCTCGCGGTCGATTATCTGCTGATAGGTCAGGAGCTGGCGCGCAGCGACCTCGGGCGCGACCCGGTCGTCCTTGTGCTCGACGATCATCGGCACGCCACCATAGAGAATCGTCATGGCTCCCGGCAAAACCGGATCTGGGGCGATGTTGTGTGCTCGGAGCGTCTCGAAGTCTTTGCCAGCGCGCCGTAGCTCTGTGGCGAGCTTGTGCCAGTAGGCATCGTTAGCAGCGCTACGCGCATCGGCGTGATGAGCCTCCCCGACCCAGCCGCAATCGCACTCGGCTCGGAAGCCAGGGAAGGTGCAGGTGATGTTGGTCGTGTGGCCCGTCTTAGCCGCCCTCCGGGTAGGTGTGGTCGCCTAGCGGGGTTTCACCGTCAGCGATACCGCCCGGCAGCGACGCGTGGTTACGGCGAGGAGCAGAGAGGCAGTCGGGGCAGGTGACCTCACTAAAGCTGACCGTCACGTCACCCAACGTCCAGCCAAACGCGTCAGATCGTGGAGCCATAGGCGCTCCGCACTTCACTTGGGATGCTCCGGTCTGTAGATGCTTAGTGTTCATGGTCCCGGTCCTTTGGTCTCGGTTGCTGTTGTGCTCCATAGAAACAGTATCGCTCACTTCGAAAGGTTTGTCAAGGGGAGATATCGAAGTTGGCCGTTTGTACTAGTGGCGGCTGCCGGCCACACGTACGGAAGATCGTCCGGCACACCAGGAAAGAGCGGGCCGTAGTGATCAGGAAGCTTCCGCACGAGGTTGCTCTGGTGCGCGCGGTGGAACGCCTCGTCTCCGAGCCACTCCGGGTCCCGTTCATAACACGGAAAGATGCCCGCGTACGCCGCGATCTTGTCCGTGCACGTGTCCTTGTAGCCGCGACCCTTCCACTCGTAGCACACAGCGAGCCCGTACCTGATGAGGGAGCCCTCCCCGCCGCACCACATACGGACAGCAGGGTGGTTGCTCCAGCCACCACCCTCGTGCAGGGTCTTCAAGAGCTGCAGCACCTCGACCCGCTGCTTGCCGAGCCGCTGGCGGTCGAGCGCCTTGGCGGACTCTACGAACGATGGATAAGGAAGAAACGTCTGCATAGCTACACCATAGCTCGCAGATCCGCGATCCCCAGCGCCTTCATTTGCTGATCCGTCTTAGAGGCGAGCAACTCTAGAACTCGCTCGTCGGCGGAGCCACGTGTGACCAGATCGATCGCGGTCACCGGCCGGTCCTGGCCGATCCGGTGGATGCGCCGGATCACCTGCTCGTTACGGCTAGGGCGCCAACTACGCTCGACCCGGATCACCTGGTCCGCGGCGTTGAGCGTCAGTCCCTCGCTGATCGTGTCGATCGTCGCGCACAGCACCGGCACCTTCCCGTCCTGGAAGGCCCTGACCGACAAGGCGCGCATCCGCTTAGACGTGCCACCGTGTACGATCACCGCAGTCATACCGGCCGCCGCAGCCCGGTCCGCGCACGCCTCAACACTCTTTCGAAAGTGCGCCACCACGAGGGTGGGCTGGCCCCGGTCGGCAAGTAGCGTTTGGAGCACGTCGAGCTTCCCTGAACCAACCGCACCCGGCGCGATCACCTCCAAACCAGTGGCGCACTGCGCTAGCTTCACAAGTAGGCCGGACGATGACCACGCGGCGATCTCCTCACCCGAGTCGAGCCATGTGATGAAGTCTTTCTTGAGCTCCTTGTACGCCTTGCGTTGTGCCGGCACCATGTCGACAAGAATCGTCTGTTCTGTCAGCGGCGGCAGGTCGAGGCAGTTCTCGCGCAGGCGTAGCAGCATTCGGTCCTGCCAGTTGGCGTCGATGAAGTCTTGCCAGTGCTTGTCCTTGCGGAACTCACCAACAACGTGGTCTGAGACAACGACGCCTCCTTTACCGTACTGCTCGCCGATCTCGAACCACTCTTTGGCCCAGCGCCAGTAGCTTCCGAGCCTCTTGCCGGGCTTCGCGTCCTCAGGGCACAGCAGCTGCAGCAGCACGAACGCCTCGTGCGCCCAATTTGTAAGCGGTGTGCCGGTGAGCAGGAACATGCGCTCGGCACGGAGCTGCTTCGCCGCGAGCGTCCAGTTTGTCTTGCGGCCCTTGACGTAGTGGGCCTCATCGAGGATCACTGTGCCCCAGGGGCGGGCGTATGCTGGCTTCAGGCGTCCAGTGGACCGCGACCCCCCCTTGGCGGTCTTCTCGCGCTCAGATAGCCTACTGTAGGCGACCTGTGTGACGTCGGCGTCTGGTCGCCAGCGGGCGATCTCATCGTCCCAGACGCCTCCGTCGATAACCATCGCTGGCGCCACGACTAGGATCGGCTCGACCGCGGCGAGCAGCGCCTGCGCGCTCTTACCGAGACCAACTAGCCAGGCTCATCGAAGAGCGCTGCTCTCGAATGAGCCTGAAGGAACTTCACCCCCTCAACCTGATGCTCCATGAGCTGATCAGCCGACACGGAAACCGATCCTACGCCGGCCGTACCTGATGCACGCAGCTTCCGATTCGTTGAAGATGTCGAGTTCCGAGCCGTAGCCAATGTGGTCGAGCACCTGGTAGCGGCGCCGACCGAAGACCGGGCGGTCGAGCGTGATCCACGTACCGAGCTTGAGGAAGTTGTTCGCAACCTCACCGGGTCGGGTCTGTTGGCCGCTGGCTGTGGTGCCTCCCTGCGCGTAGCAGGTTGAGCTGACCTCGAAGTGTCGAGAGAGGTGCTGCGGGAGTGCGGCCGCGATTATCGTAACGATGTGAAGTAGAAGTCGGATTAGTCTTTGACCTTCCCTAGCTGGTGAGCGACTGCGAGCAGCAGCATCCCAGGCGCGCTGATGGGGTCGGAGGTTACGTGATGTCGTTCGGGGTCGTTGTTGTTGTAGAGCTTCTCCCAATCGACGTAGTTAGTACTCGCCTCGATGATGGCGCCGCGGGCGGAGGTGATGTCGCCCATGGTAAGGCCGTCGGGCAGCTCGATTGTGATAGTGGTTGGCTCATTCATTTTCGGCCTCTCTTCGCTTGTTTCGCGCTACGTTAGCATGGTACGTGCTGGTCTGTCAAGGGTCTGCGTTCGCAAGAACGAGAAAACGGGACCGATCTCGAAAGATCGATCCCGCTAGGAGAGGGAGAGGGGGAGGTGCTGGTGGGGCTACGCCTCTAGAGTATCCTCATCGGTGAGCCACACGCGATATTGGCAAGACACCCTACCCTTGACCGGGTCGATGAAGTGAAGTCGTTGGGAGGGGCGGCTGCCAGCAGCTACACTTACGCTGGCGTAGCGGCTGTCGCTCTCCGGGCTGCCGGTACCGAACACGGTGCCGTAGCCGTTGGGAAGCGAGTCCTCAGAATGCGAGTGATAGTGACCGTAGTACGCGTCACGGAAAACCCAGTCGTGTGCTCCACTCTGCCAGCGGCCTATGTGGCTCACGATTGTGTTGCGGGAAGCGAAGCCGTTGCGACCGACCTCATCTCCGTGGATTAGCAACGCGCGGTAAGCGCCGATCTCTACATGCTGTATGTCCTCGATGCTGTCCTTCCATACCACGCGAGGTGCGTCTGCGCTCTCCTGTATCAACACTCGAGCGAGGTGGTACGCCATCCGGTCGAAGTTATCCGCCAAAGGCACCGCTGCGCGCTTGGACCCGATCCGTCCGTGGTTACCAAACTCCGAGACGATTTCCACATCGTCGTAGATCGCCAGAGCCCGACGAACCACCTCCACCTCAAGGCGCGCGATCATCGCGAACTGGTCGAACAGCGTGGCGTCGATCTCGAAGACCTGCTGAGGGAAGTTGAAGATTCCCTCGCCCATGTCGCCACCGAACATGATGACGCATTTCTTGACAGGGTGGTGGGCGCGCTGTATCTCGGTCAGTAGCGCAGCCTTATCACAGTAGTGAAGAACCCGTTCCCGCATGATTGTTGAGTTGTAGGAGGTCGTGACCTTGGACCCCTGCCAATCTGTGAGGTGCCAGAGAGCGACCTCCTCCTTATCGCTGACGTGATCGGCTACCAACGCGGGTCTCGGCACTATCGGGAGCGGCCCGAGGGCGAGTACAGCATCGTGAGCGCCCTGCAGTGTCGCTGCTACCAGGTTCTCTGAGCGGGCTTTCGCTCGCTTCAGCTGGGCCTCCGTGCGCCCCAGCGCTGCTCGCAGCTGCTCGACTTCCGTGAGTTCCTCGAACTCCTTGAGAATGCTATCAGCCATTTTCTCTCCTTCAGTCGTAACAGGTGCAGGTGTGTTTGCGGTGGCCTTGGAGGGCGGCCGCTGAATTGAAGTCTTTGATTTCACGTGATTCAAACCATGTCAGTATGGCTTGCCCGGTGATCAGGTTCTTGTCCTGATCGAACGCAGCTTCGACCGCCTTACGGTCCGCCGGCTTCAGCTGAGTCAGGACGTGTCCGACTCGGCACGGGGGTCGCTTCGGTCGTGAGTACTTGTAGAACTCAGTCAGGTCAGGTCCGGTCTCTGCCATGTTCCCTCCTCAGATAGTAAAAGGAGGCGCGAGACGCCTCTTTAGCGTCCGCGCCCCCCGACCTCAGGCTATGAGCTTCTCAAGCGCGGCATCCAGTGCGCCGACGCCCGCAACAATTCCCGCGACCGCTTCGGCCGAGAGTCCCACTCCGGGAATCAGAACCAAGATGAAAGCCGCAACGGCTGCGGCAGTCACTGGCCGCTGCAATGTCGCGATCTCCACTATTAGGTTCTTTAGGAACTGTAGCCCACCGACCGCCTTCTGTACAGCCGTCGGCTTTACTGCTGATGGATCAGTCACGCTCTACCTCCTATAGGTTAGGTGCCTGTAAGGCTACCACACCGTGTGTTACGCCGCGAACTGGGTTACGAGGGTCGCGAGCTTTGAGAAGTCCACGATGCCCGCTTCGACTATGTAGAGCGGTAGTTTAGCCTCCCAGTCAGTAGGCACGAACACCCGGAGCTCATCGAAGTACGTCTTCTCGAACGCTTCGTCAGCCTCCTGCAGGCTGCCCCAGGTGACGTGTACGCCTGACTTGCGAAGCGTGTTCTTGGGCCGCGTGATGCAGTGGCCGCCGACGATGTTCGTTTCCTGCTTGCTGACAGTCCACGGCTTACCTTCGTGGTACTGAGTGATCGCGGATGCGGGTACTTCGAAGCCCTCGTACAGCCCGCCGAACAGCTCGAGCGCGACCTGCTGCTCATCGAGGTTCGTGAGGGACACGTTAGCCGTCGCGACGATGTCAGGCTTGCCCTGTAGCCCGACCGTGCGCGCGTACTCCGAGGCTGCCATGAGCGACCAACCCTGGTCAGTGCTCGGGTCGGCCGGCTTGAACCCGGACGCTTCATAGGCGCGCTGGATGTCCGCGTCAGTGACGGTGAACGGCAAGCCTACGAGCGCGCAGAAAACCTGCTTCATGTGCCCGAGGCCCGCGCACGTGCAGTCGCCCCATCGGTCGTTGAGGAACATGGGCCACGACTTGATGAGCGTGGTCAGGTCGACAAGCGGCTGCTCCTTGGCCGGGAACGTGACCGCCTTCGCCTTCTCTACGTCTACGATGTCGCTGACGCTGATCTTCGCGAGCGGCGATAGCTCGGTGCGCCCGAGCTTGATCTCGTGTGTGCGGTTCGGGTGCGTCGGCATAACGGTGTCTCCTTGGTGGTAGATGTGATCTTGCTGTTCTTGATGTATGTGGCGTTCGGTGGCGTTCACTTCGGCGGCGCTTTCGGTGTCAGTTTCTTCTCGTTGCTCATGCGAGCTTCGTGAGTTTGTCCGCCTTTGGTCGTGGTGGCGCTGGCCGTGGCGGTGCTGGCTTCGGAGCGGGTCCGGCTTTTGGTGGTGACGGCGGTGACTTTAGTTCCTCGATCGCAGCCATTACGTCCGCGAGCCCACCGGCTGTCTTCGTGTCGAGTCGATCCACGAGTAGCTCCGTGTCCTCAAACTGCTTGCTCGCGCGCACGTCAGAGGCGGCGGCTTGGAGGTTCTGCCCGACCATGATCGCCGGGAGCAGCACGAGCTGAATGAAGGACTGCGCCAGCCACGAAACGACGAGGATAAAACCCGCGCTCGTGAGCGTCATCTTGAGGTTGATGACGTTCGCGGCGAATAGGGTCGCAGGGAGACTGCAGAGTGCAACTACTGCGAAGGCCCATGTGCATGTCATCGTGCCGACGTTTTCAGTTATCTTGAGCGCCGCAGACTTGTTGAACCGCTGGTACGCACTGCCTGTCGGGTGATGGTCGATGGTCTTCGCGTGGACCGCGAGACCGTGCTTAGTGAAGCCGTGCGTGGGCTTGCGCATTGATCTCCTTTAGGGTGTTGGTACGGGTGTTCCAGCGGGGCCTTCTGGTCCGGCTGGTCCGGCTGGGCCTGGGGGGCCGATGGGACCTTCTTTACCGACCGCGCCTTCCTTGCCCGCTTCGCCTTGTGAACCTACAGGCCCAACTGCTCCATTGGTTCCCGCGTCACCTTTGGTACCGTTTTCACCGTTCGCGCCAGTTTTTCCTTCTGTGCCGCTAGGGCCTACAGGGCCGATTGCTCCAAATATTCCCTGAGGTCCCTGTGCGCCTTGAGGACCCGGACTACCGATACCTCCAGGCTGGCCAGGCGCCCCGATCTGCCCTACACCAGGAACTCCCGGGAGGCCAGGTAGACCCGCCTTACCGGCGAGAAACTTTCTGGTGCCGTGCTCCAGCTTGGCGACCTTCACGACAAGAGCCTTGTTGTCTGCGATGAGCTGTTCCACATTAGCATTCTCGGTCGCCTGCAATGAGTGCTGCGATGCTTGTAGGCTACTGTTGCTGAGGCCTTGATCGTAAACGATGATTCCCAGCCCAGACAACCCGAGTAGACCAATCAGGACGAACAAAGCAGCGTTCCGCTCAGCCCATTTCTCTACTTTTTCGTAACGAACTCGAGGCATCTAAATGACTCCTTGTAGCTTGAGGATTATATCCACGACACCGGCTATGACTACACCAGGGATGACGACGTGCAAGGCGGCGGTCGCCTCGTGGACAACTAGGGCTTTTGCTCTGAGTCGCCGTGTCATTTTTCTGTCTTCTTGTTTTTGGTTTTCTGAACAAGGAACAGACCAGAGATCGTCAGAACATTGGAGCCGGTCGCGATCAATGTCGCTGAATCTGTAGCTAGGCCAGCCGTATTGAGAGCTATCCCCACACCTATACCGACGAGAGGCCAGTTTGAAAGGGTTTTCCGCAGTTTGATCATTCATTTAGATTTGTTGGCTCACGCTACGCGGACGACTTGCAGACGATTGAACGATTCATTGTTTTCGGCCGTAGGAGCTTCGGAAGCTGCAGCATTGTCTTGGTAAATCGCCAATTCGATTTTGTCTTTGGCTTTGCAGAACAATATACACTCCACTGAAAATCCGATGTTTCCCCCCGCTATCTGTGCACTATAAGTCTGATTACCCAAACTAGCTTGGGTTCCATTGAGCAGGACTAGACCAGTGTTGGAGTGCCCGCCCGTCCCTAGCTGCGCCGCATAGAAAACGTTACCGACCACGGAGTAGTATCCTTCAACCGGAACTTCATAGAATCCTTCTGCAACATTGATGTTTTTGCCAGGATCCTTGACGACGGTATCGATTTTTACTCGCGTGGTAGCGCCGCTGGGTATTTTCTGCCCTGCTTTGCGATAAGCAATCGCGACCGTCGTGACGGGACTAACCTTACCTACCCACGTCTGTGCGGTCGTTCCGACAGTCGTTACCGTGGCTGTCTGTGTCCATTCCGAACCTCCGTTAGCTGTACCTTTTTCGACTACTATCACAGCATCTTGCAGTTCGCTCGTAGTGTTAGCGTCTACGGTGCGTTTTATAAGCCAAGATTCTTTTGTGGCTTTTCCCGTGCGGACAACTTCATAGATGCCGTCATTCTTGGCTTCCGCCTCGTTCTTTACGAGAACGCGCTGACCAACAGTCGGCGAGACACCATCGACAGACAGTACTACAAGCAGTTTACTTTCGATTTCTTCACCTTTGACTTCAACTTCTGAGAACGCCGCTGTCGTAGCAACGGCAACGGGAGCCTTCCAAGGCGTAGCCATCTTCGCGGCCGTCACAGCCTTATTCTTGATCGCAGCGGTTTCTACCGATTCCGCACCGAACATGGACGCGACAAGAGTGCCCGCTTTGCACAGAAACCCCGCAAGGAAGTTCGGTTGATACTCGAAGTTCCGTTTCTGGATCGTCACTAGCTCACCCGACTATCGATACGAAGAACACCGATTTCGCAGCCGGCGCTTCGGGCCAGGTGATCTTGATCTTGTTTTCCCCTGAGGGTTCCCATGCCAGCTCGATAGGAACACCCGGAGCTCCCGCAGCGCTTTCCTGACAAGTAACCTGCACCTGCAGCGTCGCCAAAGTATGTTCCAGTTCGAGTTCGGTGATACCCGCTTTGAGCTGGAAAGCGAAGTTCGCCACCCGCGCGTTGCCGCGGATCGCTGCGGAGATAGCGCCTTCTGCCGGGACGACAGCCTGGTTCGCCGTGACCTTCTTGACCTTGAGTTCGTTGCCGGACAGTTCCAGGTAGGTTGCTTCCGTAGTGAGTGTGAGCCCGCTCTGGAATTCGATCCAGGTCTGGTTGGTCGTTCCGATCGTTGTCACTTTAGCGGTCTGAATGAACTCATGTCCTAGGTTCGCTGTACCTACCGCAGCGAACACCGCCGCATCCTGGAGCAGTTTGGTTGTGTTCGCGTCAACTGTCCGTTTCAGTTCCCAGAATTCAGCGCCAGAGCCTATTTTCACGACCGAGTATATGCCGTCATCTTTGGTCGCGACCTGGTTCTTGACGAGGATCCGGTCCCCGACTTCCACCGCAACCCCATCGACTTCGAGGAGTTCTTTCCCGGTCGATTTGAGGGCTTCACCTTCTGGTGTGCATGCGGGGAGCGCCACTGCGGTAGCGAGTCGGACTACTTCCTTCCAGTTCAGACCAGCAAGCTTTGCTGAGATTTCAGCGAGCACCCATTTTTTGGTTGTGGCGTCCTGGGCTTCTGTCGGGTCGGTAACCGACGTCAGCCGGTGACCGATCGCGGTGTCTGCGGTCAGGTGCAGTCCTGACACCTTCGGCGCGGCACCCGTCCCCCCTTTCAGGTCTTCGGCGAGCTTGATCGTGCCGAGCGTCGATTCAGTGGCTTCTGCCACTGTGGTCCCGTAGATCCATGCTGCGCCGTTGTAGTATCCGAATTCTTTTTTGGTTGAGTTGAAGTAGATCTGCCCTTCTTTAGGTGTCCCAGGCGCTCCTGCCAATACCTGTATGACAGCATTGAGCAGCTGATTCTGAATCAGGTCTACGTTCGATCCGAACTTTCTGATACCGGCCATCCGTTCCTCCTAGTTCAATTGCAATACGCGAGACCCGCAAACGGGGCCGAGAAGGTAATAGTCAATTCGTTTTCGCTGACGTAGACGACGATCCCGTCCACTTCATCACCGGCTGTGTCTTGTGAGGTGACGCTGGGGAACCGTTTGAGTTTGTGTTCTATCGTCCAGACTTCGGCGGGGGCTCCTTGCGTGTGTGTGAAAGTAGTTGCGAGTTTTTCTTTCACTTCGACGGAGAGATCGCCGGGTGTTACTCCTCCTGGTTCACCGGCCATTTTATTCTCCTCTAGTGTCTGTCATGGCCGGAACGTGATTCCCGCAAGGGATGCGTAGCTTTCAGCGCCTATCGCTACGGGTACGATGATTTCCCCGTTAGGTAGGATAATAAGGCTACCCGTCAAGCCTCTCCATATCGAGAAGAGAATGCTTGCTGCTGGCCGGTATCCGGCAGGCAGAATGAAAGTCGATAGTCCCACTTCTCCGGAGTTCAGCAGGCCGTCAAGATGTACGATGCCGAAAGGGTCCTTGTAGAACTGGGGCGCCCCGTATTCTCCGCCGTAGGATTTCCAGGAGTGTTCAAACGCAGGCTCACCTACGCCCCCCACAATGTGTGGTGCTTCTGGTTCTCCTCCCCCGCCGCCACCTGCGCCTGAAACGACAACTACCACGTACTGATTCACCGATGGCGGCGTAGCGAAAATCAGTGTTACGTGGTTTTTGTCGGTTATCTCTACTGTCGGAATGACCTCTGCGTGAGGAGCTTCCTTTTCGTACACGTTCGTGATTACGTGCGAGGCTTCTAGTTTGTGTTCTATCAGGTATTCGGTTTTTGCTCCGTCGCCTATTTCGGCGGTGAAGGCGCTCCCTGAGGGTCCGGGTTCTCCTGTCGTTCCTTTTTCTCCTTTTGGTCCTTCTTTGCCTTCTGCCCCTTTTTCTCCTGCTGTTCCTTTTTCGCCTTTTTCTCCTTTTGGTCCTTCTTTGCCTTCTGCCCCTTTTTCTCCTGCTGTTCCTTTTTCGCCTTTTTCTCCTTTAGGGCCTTCTTTGCCGCCAGCACCCGGAGGGCCTTCAGGCCCAGGAAGGCTTCCTTCTAGCCCTTGCCGGCCGACGAGCTGGCCTAGCTGGTTACTGGTGTTCCCGGCAATGACACCTATGTGTCTGAGGTGCGGAGGATCGATCTTGGGAGGCATCAGACGACCGTTATAGCCTGAACGGTACTGCGGTTGCTCAGAGAGCACGAGAAGCCTTTTTCTGCCATAAACGCCACGGAACCTCCGACTTTGACAAGGACGCCGATGTAGACCGGCACCCCGTCTACTTTGATATTCACGTTCCCTTCCGCCAGGAATGTCAGACACACTAGGCTAGGGAGTTCTACGGTCCTTTCTTCTTCTGAGCCGCCGGATAGCCCGGACGCGTTAGTGTTGACATGTAGTTTCGTTTTCACGCTGGCCGCTGCGATTTCTTCTTTGACTCGTTCGACTTCTTTGTTTTCTTCTTTAGCGTGTTCGGCAGCTCGTTTGGCAGCTTCAGCTTCGTGTTTCGCCCGTTCGGCTGCCTGCCTGTGTTCCTTAGCCTCCTGCTTGCGTCGCGCTTTATCAGCGGATTTTTCAGCGGCGGCTTCCGCAGCTTTCCGTGCTGCTTCCGCAGCGGCTTCCGCAGCGGCCTTCGCGGCTTCTGCTTCATCTTTTACTTTTTTTGTCAGCGCTTCCGCAGCGGCTTCTTCTGCAGCTTTCTTCGCGGCTTCTGCTTCCGCTAGCGCTTCTTCCGCAATTTTTTTACGTTCACTGTCTTCTTTTTCTTCTTGTTCCGTCGCTTCTTTTGCCGCTTCTTCTTCCTTTTCCTTCGCGGCTTTTTCCTGTTCTTTATTCAGTTCGGCGCTTTCTTCTTCTTTGGCTTTCCGGCCTTCGGTCGTCTCTTCGGGCGGCTCCACCGGAACCGCACTCGGCGGGAGATTCAAAGTAATGACCATCGTCGCTATGCCCTCGTCCGGGATAGTCACATCTATACGGACGATACGCATTACTACAGTCAACCCAGACGGGAACCGCGGGTTGGTAGGCGGCTGGTCTCCCGCCACCACCGGGATACGCAGCTGCACGTCATCCCCGACATCTATCTCGAAGATCGACGGGTTCCCGAACAGCGGGAGAGTGATCACAGGCGCAGTCAGAGGATAAGCCAGTGTCGCTAGATCCCCTGACACGTAAGCCTCCAGAGCAGCTCCTGGAAGGGAGGACGGGGCCGTGGCGGGGTGCGAGATCATTGCCTCCAGCAACGGGTATCCGGCTTCCCGTGTCGGTACCCAGATGCCTTCGCTCGAGCGGACGAGCAGCGCACCGGCCTGCTCCACAATCGAGTCGGCCTGCTGCGTGCCGTCCTCGTCATATTCGAGATCGAGTGCGTTCGCTAGGTCGATAACCTTCGACGCCACAGTAAAGGGGGCTCCCCGTCGCGGATACGACAGCGTTATGGTTGCGGTAGGGCGCCCACTTACGTATGATACGTCGCTGGCGTAGTCTATACCTATCGGGTACCCCATACCCTGCATCTGCGACAGAATGGAACCAAGGGTCTGGTGTTGTTCTTCCGGTGCACTGAACGTAACCCAATACGATTCTTTTGCTTCCGAACCTTCAGCCACTATCTTTATCGGTATGGAGTAGGCCTTTTCCATCGCGTCCTTCAACGTCCAAAACGCGATCTTGAGGGCTGGAGCTCCTGTCCGCCACCATTCGTGGCCGTCAGGGTCCGTGTAAACTCCGTAGTCCTTAGCTTGGAGCCGTTGCGCGGTGTACCCGCTGAAATCCGAGCCGGTGAGCGATGCGATCCCTTGGCTCATCCCGTATTTCCGACCAAGCGTGCGACCTCCGTAAAAGAGCACCCCGTCGATATCTACCCATAGCGCCGAACGGTTGACGGCGGTCGCTTCCAACCAGTTCGTCTTCTGTATGTCCGTGTCCTCTATAGGGAGCGTGCCGGACCAAGGACCGGACCCGTTCAGAACTTTACTGAACTGCAGCCCTTTTAGCGGGAGTTCACCTAGCGGCCGGAAGCCTAGAATGTCAGTGAACTTGCAAGTAACTAGGTGCTCTGCGCCGGACGGGGAGGTCATCTAGATCTCACTGGCAGGCGCCCAGAGTACGGCTACGGTACCCGTGGGAGCGGTGTCGAAGGAGGTGATCGCTACCGTGTTTTCGCCGGGGATGATGTCCCACCAGACGGACCCCGTAGCGATCCAGCCGGACGCGTCGGCGGGTTCGTTTTTGATGATACCGCCGGGGTAGTACTGGACGATGTGCGGTGTGCCTAGGTCTACGAGCAGCTGGTCCCCGGTTTTGACGGTCGGTTTGAGCCCTTCGTGTTCTTCTTTTTCCCTGGCTTCAAGGGCTTCTTTGTCAGCTTTTTCCCTAGCTACGACAGCTTCTTTTTCAGCTTTTTCAGCGGCTTCCCGAGTTACTTTCTGCGCTGCGACTTTCGCTTCGAGTTCAGGGATGGTGATTTCAAGTTTAGAGAGTTCTACTTCCCATTTTGTCCGAGCTGCTTTTTCTTCGCCTTCTCGTTTTTCCTTGGCTGCCCTTTCTTCTGCTTCATCCGTTTCTCGCTCGAGTCTTTCTTCTTCCTCGGCTTTTGGGTTCACCAGCTCCAAGAACGGTTTCCCTCCTATTGTTTCGTTCTCTGCCTTCGGCCGGGACATAGGGCCAGTAACCACCAAGATAGGACGCATCTCCGTATTCCCCGTGTTGTTCAGTTTCGCCGTTTTCGCCGGTTTGATCGTAGTTTCTATCCCGGCAGCGTAGATGCGAGGGTCCGTTGCGTGCAAGGTGAGTTCGGGCTGGCCGATGTTCGCCGCGGCGTAGTCAGTTTCCACCTTCAGGAGCTTCTTCCGTGGTCGACACATGATGCACAGCAGAGGTAGGTTCGGAAGCTGGAACCACAACGGAAGCTCTTCGCTCGGGCGCACCACCGTAGCCGCTGCCAGTTCTAGCTGAGAGCTCTGTAGGGAGGTCCCGTTCGCCTTCATCCAAATATCAAAGATGACGTCTCTCCCCCCGTACAGGTCTAGCCCTTTTGCCTGTCCGTGATCGCGCGACCAGCTAACGTCTCCACTGCGAATGTCTGCCAGATCGAGACCATCGGCGTGTAGGACTGCGAAAGAGGTACCTGCACCGAACGTGAGGCCGTTGTATTCAAACTGAAAGTTTTCGAGGGTAGGGGGAGTTAGAGAGGGAGAAGGGAACATCGGTCACCCCGTCGCATTCAACATAGGGCGGAGCGCCAGGTACACCTGTTGCACCAGCTCGGCAGATGTGGCTTTTTCCCCGTACAGATTTATCTCGCCGACATGAAGACCGCTGCTCCCGCCGGAGAGTCCTGCGGTGCTGGGAGCGGCGGTCCCGCTGCGCGCTAGCGGCGCCACGCTACTAGGGGAGGTAGCCAGTCCGCTCAGGGGTATGACTGCCTCAGGACCGGCCTCACCCACCACGGCAAGTGTGGGTTTTGTGACGATGCCACCAGCGGCCAGCCCGATGAGGCTCGCGGCTTTCCCTATGATTCCTCCCGGCATCAGACCCTTGATAGCGTTCACGATAGCGCCCGGCGCGCTCGTGATACCGTTGATGAGAGCGGTGATGAGGTTCTTTCCGAGATTCTCCATGTCTGACACTAGACCGGACAAGGCACCTATCACTTTACCTGGGAGCGACACGAAGAAGCCTACGATTTTGACGATGTATTCTCCTATTTTTACAGCGACCCCGAACAGAACTTTACCTAGATCGATAATCCATCCAACCACGAGGAAGTGAACAACTTTTACGATGTCCTGAACGTGGCCCCAGTTCCGTTCCCACGCAATGTCCAGGTTGGCGGCCTCCTTACCTACCCACTGGACGCCAGACACGAACCCTTGCCATAGAGGAACAAGCGCGTGAGCGACTGTTTTCACAGAATCGATCAGCGTGAGCAGGATAGGTGTGAGTTTAGTTCCGATTTCTACCGCTATCGCATTCAGCTTAGCCTTGGCGATATCGGTCTGGCCGGCGAGGGTCTGACCAAACGCGGCGGCGGTCCCACCTATCTTTTGTTTCAGTGCACCGAGAACTGTGCCGGTCGCTACCTGATCCTTCTGCAGTTTCTTCTCTGCTTCGGACAGTTTTTCGTGTGCGGCGGCTAGTTTTGCCTGAGCCGTCTCTACCGTCTTAGACGACTGCGCCTCGGCGACCTGCGCTATCGCTACAGCGGCGGTCGCCTTCTGTACGCCTGCCTGGTCAGTGGCGAGCGTCCTCTCTGCTGACGCCACGCCGCGCTGGGCGCTCGCTAGGCTGTTCGCGGCGGTCTGGCTTTCTTTACTCCCGTGGATGGCTTCCTGCTGCGCCTTGATCAGTTTTTCGTGTGCTGTAGCTACGGCGGTTATGGCCGTCTTGTTATTCTTGTGTGCGATCGCTTCTGCTTCAATGATGCCTTTGTGCGCTTCCTGGAGCTGAGCTTCCTTCTTACCGGCTTCGATAGATTTGTCTGTTGCTTCTAGCGAAGCCTTTTTGGAACGCAGTTGAACCAACGCAGCTTCTGACGCGGCGGTCTTAGTTGCTTCCAAGACCTTTTCTTCGTTTTCTATTGTTTTGATAGCAGATTCGTTAGCTTCTTTACCGCGTTCTGTTTCCAGCGAGCTTAGATTCTTCTTAGCTCCTTCCACACCCTTAGCCCCGGATTCTGCGGCTTCCTTGGCGCTTTCTTCTGCGCTCTTCAACGCAGCTGCAGCTTCCTTGACCGCTAGCTTTTGTTTCTGTGCGGCTTCGGTTACGCCTTTCTGAGCTTCTCGTAGTGATGTCTGGGCGGCGACCAAACCTTCGGAGCCTCCCTTCAAGGTTTCCTGTGCCTGCTTGAGAGAATCCTCAGCGGCCGTTACCTTTTCTACTGCGGCCTTGTGTTCTTCGGAGCCCTTGACTACAGCGGCAGCCATAGCTTCTTCAGCCGCCTTCAATGCGGTCTTCGCTTTCGTCACAGCTTCGGTCGCTTTGACTTGGGCTGTTAGCTTTGTAGATCCGATATCCAACTGAATACCTAGTTGCATCAGCGGGCGCAGCGAGCCGGCGTTGACCTTGGCGAGGGTTTCACTGGCCTGAGCAAGGGAGATATTCTTGTAGCGAGCGAGGTCCGCCGCCAATCCCATCTCACCCATCGCCTTGGCTGGGCTCTTGGTCGAGACAGTCAGTGTTCCTAGGGACTGCGCCGTTTCAGTAGTGGTGAATCCAAGATTGGTAAGGTTCGACTCCGACTTCTTGATCGCCGGTTCAAACTGCGCGAAGGAATGACCTGTATCCGTAACGGCTGTACGGAGCCTGGTCTGTGCGACATCAAACTGATCAGCCGCTTTGACTGACGCCACACCGATCCCGACTGCTAGCAGCAGCCCTGCAGCAGCACCGGCCTGCGCGATCGACCCTAGAGACGATGCGAAGCTGGACCCTTTGGTCTCGGCGGACTTCATGTCCTCGCCCATTTTTGTCACACCGTGACCAAAAGGAATACCGAACTTGCCCATCGAGTTACCCAACCCGCTGAACATGTTACCGACACGCGACGAGAAGCTGCCGCTCTTACTGGCGATGTCCTCCTCACCACGACTGACCGCACTGCTGGCGTCTTTGATCGCGCTCTCAGTCGCGCGCCCGCCCGCTGCGGCACCTACCCCGATCCCCTCCAGGTCTTTACCGATACTCCCGGCACTACCGTGAATACCCCCCGCTGCAGTAGCAGCGTCACCCTCCGCACGAGACATCCCCGAGCTGATCCCAGCAGCGTTCTTATCGAGAGACGCAGTTGTCTCGGCCATCGACGCCTTGAACTGGGTAAGCTTAGCGAGAGCCGCAGTATCGTTGATGGCTATCTCGATAACTACAGGCGGAAGGAAACCATCAGCAGCCACTGCAATCACCCCTTCAAGGCTCTAGATATCTCGGATATTACGATCGGTCGGAAGCGAGGGACCGTCCTATCGAACGCTGGCTTCACATACGGGTTAGGTGCTTGGGCGTAGACTCGCCCCAGCGAGTCGGCACCTTTGAAGCCAAGATCGATGCGTCGTGCGTAGACCATCGTGGGACCTACCATCGCGGCGTACACCCCTACTCCGCCGGCAGGGACCATCTTGGTTGCCCACGAGCGCCGCAGCGTGCCTGACAGCACTGGAGTCCCGGCCATACCTGCCGCCTGTACGGCCAACGCGACCTTCTTCAGAGCGGCTGCCCCAGCTGCGCTTATACGAACCATCAGCGCGGCTAGGGCAGCTTGTGTGGCGGCGTCATCCGCCGGCATTTTCTCTCCTCTGCTTTTCCGCTCTCACTTCATCCGCGAGGTTGTCGATAGCCAGCAGCCAATCAACTGTGACGCCGGGTTCGCTTAGGTACTCCTCGTGTGTCAAGCCTGGGAAGGCTCTGCGGAAGCGGTACTCATCGAACCGCTCGGCTGTGGCTCGGTCGACTCCTGCTCCTGGTCTGCCCTCGAGGCAGCTGCGGAGCCGCCTGAGGGCGAAGTAGGGCTCGACTGGAAGGTCGCGCCAGCTGGGTCCGTGGGGTTGAAGTCGACGGGCGCCACGGTAGCGACCCCGATGTCCGTAGTCGCCTCCGCCAGCGCGTCGTACACGTCCGGATCCATATCGCCGATCGTGTTCTCGTTGGGAATAGGCCCAGGGAGAGACCAGTCAACCAGCGTCGCTACGATCGTGGCCTCCTGCAGAACGAACAGGGACCGGGCCTCCTCTCGGGTCAGGTTGATGGAACCCTCAACCACCGTCTCCAGCTCCTCGCGAGTTTTGGGGAGCTTGTCCAACGCCGAAGCCGCCGCTACCGCCGCGGATTCGATGTCGTGCCGCTGACGGACACTTAGCGTATCTCTTATCTGCGCTGTGCCTCCTGGGATGTCTACTGTTTTCGTTGCCATTTGTCGACCTCCTAGTCGATTCTCTTAGTACGCCAGGGTGTTGCTGTTCGCCACAGTGGCGACGATCGGAGACACTCCCCCCGCGAGGGCGTCCGTGCTTGAGGGGAGCAGCTGCACCTCAAGCGGAACCTCAACCCACTCCTTCGAGCGGTCCAGGTCGCCTGTCAGGAACTTCGCCTTCGTGGAATGCAGGTTCAGAGCGAAGCCCGACTCGACGTCACTAAGCGTGAGGTCGATCGACTCGAGTTCACCGTTCTCGTACGCGGTCAACCACGACGCGGCGGGATCCTCGAGGACCACGATCTTCATAGTCGGGTCGAGGGCACCAGCGAAGTGCTGGTAGTAGTTCTGTGTTCCGGTAATTGCCGGAATGTTCTTGACGCCTCTCTTTAGGCTAGCCTCCCAAGACACCAGGTAGCCGATCTGCGTACCTCCAACAGACGCTTTGACCGTCCAACCAGGGGGCGCCTCAGCAGGTGAATAGGTCGCAGTTGGCGTCGGTGATGGGGTGTTGGCTGCGTTAGCGAACCAGTTGAGCGCGGCCTTCGGCAAGGCATCAGCAGCGCCACTTAGTGTGATGGAGTCTAGCTGGGCGGCTGCTAGCTGGCGCCAGTTTGTCTCGCCTGTGTAGTCGGTAAGCGTGCAGCTGACCGGCTGGTTTCCTTCTGCTGGTTCGTTGTTCAGCAGACTGAACGAGTGACCAGTGAGACCGAGCACGGCCGCTTTTGCTGCATGAGTGAGCGCTAGCGGGTACGCCAGCGTTAGCGTGAATTCGCCGGCTTTGACTTCGGTAGCTTTGGTAACCAGAGCCGTCTCCTGCCCGGCACCGGCACCGACAACGATGTACCTCCCTGCTTCGACGTTAGCGGCGGTTTTGATCGTCGTAGCCAGAGCTTTCGCTTCAACCAGAAGTTCTGTCGGGGCCGTCACTGTGCCGCCGACTTCATGTTTGAAACCGAGAGCGACCACGACGGCTTCCCATTCGCCAGCTTTGATTTTCGTTACTTTACCGACGACACGGGTCTCTTCTGCGGCCGTACCTTCATCAAGCACGACCGACGACCCTTCGGTCAGGGCTGCGACAGTAACGATTTTTTTGTCGGCAGCTTTCGCTTCTAGAACGAGCGTAGTGAAAGGCGTCGCTTTAGTGAGGATGTCTTTCGACCCGAGCAGAGCACGCAGGAACACAGGGAAACTGTCCAGGTACGGGTGCTGGTCCCAGCTGTGGTTGTCGTAGCGCAAGCCGGGGACCTCATCGTAGATCGTCACCATTGACCCGCGGAGCCCCTCATCCGGGAGCAGCTTCAGGTCCGGCTTATACTTAGGCCCCATGATCGGAATCCAGAAAGCAGGAGCTACAGGCACCCCGCGTTCGGTCTCAAGGGCTACTCCGATCTGTGTCTCTGGTACGGGGATCGCGCTGAAAAAGGTCACAGCTTAGCTCCTTCTATCTTAGGCGTTTTCCAACGCGTGATGTACATTTCTCTACACATTTCCGGCTACCCACTCATATGCATCGAAGCTGACTGCGCCGCTTATGAACACGGCCATGCCCTCGGCGTCGTTGAAGGGGGCGGTCTGTTGGTGCTGGACGCCCGCTTCGTACTCGCCTGCACTCCAAATGACGCTGGGGGCACCCATGACCGCGTTTGCGCGTATGAGGGCCACCATCCCGTCGACTATGACGTCGTAGTCGTTTTGCGCCGCGACGGAGTCTCCGCCGGTACTCGCGAAGAAAACCTCCATCACTATCTTGTGGATCACGCTGTCGTTGACAGCGCCGCGCCCGGTGTCAGCCCGGCGTTTCCTGTCGTCGCTGGGGATGTTCACGACGAGTACCGCGCTTGAGCCATTCACGGACGGGACCGCTTCTGCGAGCCGGTTAGTTTCGTAGTCCTGTTCGTTCGTGATTTCTGGTCGTGCTGAGTGCACCATTCCGACATACTGCAGGTTCGCGTTAGCGAAATATTCGGTTATCGCTGTGCGGACTGCTACGCGGCTCATGTCGACCGCATATAAACGGAGGTGAACGGCTCAAGCATTTTGACAGCAGCGTCGTAATCGTTCTGGGCGCCAGCCTGCCCGCTTGACTGTTTGGGTGGGTTCGCTGCCTTCGCTGGCGAGCTGGGAATCACCAGCGCGCGCGTGCCGCGCATCTTGATCAAGTTGGATACGAGAGAGATTGTTGCCTGCTCCACGATCCACGGTATCGCGGTCACTCGGGTCGTGTTAGGGGCCGCGGGGAGCGTGTGAGCGTACACGAGGGGGGCGGCTAGGTTGAGCGTCAAGCCCGCTACGGACGCCACCACGATGACCTCCGTGTTAGCGCCGTCGTGGATCGTGAGCTGTGTCCCTGGGTAGACCCCGTATAGATTAGAGCCATCAGGAATGGACGGCGTCACTTCGAGCGTCGAGTCTTTCGCTTTAGCAGCTTTAGCTAGTGCGGTGTGAGGGTAGCCGCTGACGTACACCCATACGGCGTACACCTTCCCACGCACGGTGGTGTAGCTAGGGTAGATGGAACTCGTCGCACCACGCGGGCTTACGTTCCCAGGCAGCTGGATTATCGTGCCCTGGATCGAGAGAGTTTGAGCCGCCTGGTCTCCGATGTTAGACAGCTGACCGGGGGTTCCTATTGCTAGTCCATCCACCTCGAGGATCGGTTTGTAGTTACAGATCAGCTGCAGCGTGTCGTCATCCTTCGGTCTCACCCAGCCGGACTCCGTGGACGGGCTCGCTGCCAGCGTCCCGTCCGCGCGGTGGAAGCAGATCGTGTCCACCCAATCGCTGGCGCGCGAGATAACGGCTGCGAGTGAGGCGAGCTGTTCTGGTTCCGTCCCGCCGGGTACCAGGTTTTTGATACCGACAGCAGTCGGCGTCTGCTGGTACTCGGCGGGCGAGATGTATGGGGCTCTCCGGAAAAGTGAAGCTGTATCAGGACAGACTACAGGTTCGGAGAACGTTTCAGGGACGAAGGCAGGCACGGCGGTTTAGGCTGCGGCTTTAGCCTTCGAGGGTTTACGTGTAGGGGCAGCCTCAACCTCAGGAGGGAAGGGGTTAGGCCCCTCGTACCAGCCGGGCTGTTTGCATAGGAACGCTGCAGCCTCATCCGACACATCAAAAGAACCATCTGCATCGATCTCATACGTCTCGTTACCGTAGTTGATAGCGGTGGCGCTGCCCTTCTGAATGTGATCGTCGTGTACGAGCGTGAGCCCTTTCGCAGGGTCCGTGATGTACCGTTTCGTCTTGGTTACCTCTACGTTGTGGATCTGTGCCATCGTGATACCTCCTATTAGAAAGGGTCCGCGTTCCCTCGCGCGCTACCGGGAGGTCTCGGCGCGCAGCGAGGGAAGCGGAGGGTCTGAGGCGCCCGTCTGGTTCGCGGGGCGCCTCTCCTACAGCCCGAGGGCCGTAGGGAGCTTGTGGGGCTTAGCCGATGTTCGAGACAACGGCCTGCGCGACGGGCGCCCGGTTCACGAGCGTCTCCATCGAACGAATCTCGAAATCGTATCGAGGTCCGCCCCCTTCAACTCCGGGGTTATAGTTCGCCGCGTAGTCGAAGCGCATCGTGTCGTACTGGCAACGAACCTCGTAGACCGACCCGATGTTGCTCCCTGGGAAGGGAACACGATCGGTACGGGCGATGACCGTACCAGGAGCGACCCGAGGGTGCACCTCGATGTTCACTGCGACTCCACCGGCTGCCTTGTTGATGTAGCGGCCGATGTAACCACCACCCGCCAGGTTCGTACGCGCGTCAGCGTCCGTAGGAGGTAGGAAGGTAACCGAAGCAGCGCTTTCCAGGATCAGCTTCGAGATCTCGTCGCCCTGAAGCGAGTTGACCATGTAGCTGGTCGGGGAGAGCTGTACGCTGGCCCAGAGTTCATCGTTGATCTGATCGAGCAGCGCGATACTAGATCCCGATGAGGTGATAGCAGATCCACCGTAATCGATGAACGTAGCGCCGGACGGCGTACCCGAACCCGGCTGAACAGGCCCGGTTTCGCTGTAGTCACCAAGCGTGCTAGCGAGAACTCCGTTATACCAGTTCGGGCTGAACGACGTGTCACCACGCGCAGTCAGCAGCACAACCGTTTTCGGGGTCACCGTTGCGCTAAGCAGCGGCAGTTTCGGAAGCGCCGCAGCTACCGTCTGAACTTTAGTGATCAGAACAGACGCGGTAGTCGTGGTGCCGTAGTAGAAGAGTTCTTTTCCTACCAGACCCGAGTACCAGTCATACGCGACCGCACCCGGCACCGCCGGGACACTCGCCGTGACCGAACCTGTTTCCGTCGCCGCGTGTTCCTGTTCCGTCTTCGCCGACGCAACAGTGCTTCCGCCGATGAAGTAGTTAGCTCCAGAGCGAGCCGCTACTGCAACTTCGATTTTTTCAGTTTTGAGGATTGAGCCTTTGAGCGCGTTATCGACGGTAGTCGGTTTCGCTGGTACTTTGACAGGCCAGTTCTGTGAGTTGATGATGTGCAAATCCTGGTCAATGAACAGCTGGTTGAGCGTCTGAAGCTCAGCCACAGCCAGCGCGTCCGCGTAGTTGCGGGCGACGGCGACCGCGTCAAGAGTGACGCGTCCAGCCTTCGCCAACGGCTTATACGGCGCGAAGCAGTTCTGCTCCTCGAACTTCGTGAGCGAGCCCGCGAAGTCGAAGCCGACCGCCGCATCCGACTGCTGAGCGTTGATGTTCAGCAGCGAACGCCAGACGGCGGTCTGGCTACCCTCACCCGCGATGACGCGGGGGAAAGCTGACGTGTTATTACGTGCAGGTACATTGACCGGGATCAGGGCAACGAGACCAGAAAGGTCTACACCCTGCACGCCAGTTCCGACCAGAATGCCTTCAGTTGCGGCCTTCTTGATCATCGCCAGCGTCTCCGCGGTCACCTGATCGATGGGATCCATCGTGTAGGTGCTCCTTACGGTTTGTGGTTTGTGCGGTTAGTGAGCGGGTTCTTACAGCTGGCCGGTCTCGTGCAGCTTGGTCAGCCGCGCGTAGGTCAGCTTGAGCCCGAGCTCGCTCTTGCGCACGGGGTCAGTCTCCGCCTCGAGGCTCTTCTGCATCTCCTCGATGTCGACGTCTCCGGCGCTCTTGGTCACGTCACTCTGTCGGCCCTCCGCCGCGGGAGTTACTCCGCGAGCCTGGCCATCTAGTGAAGGACCCCCGGCGCGGGGGCGCTTGGCGATCTTGGCTACCGTCTCCTCGACTGACTGAAGACCCTTCGTCAGCACCTCGAGCTGGTCTGCCACCTGCTTGGTAAGAGTACCCTCGACCTCAGCCTCAGGCGTCTCCTTTACTGCGTTGACATCATCGGCGTCGGCCTCCTTGGTGGGTTTGATCTCACCCTCAGAAATGTCACCGCCGTTGTTCGCGTTCTTTGCAGCCTCCTCAGCAGCCACCTTCGCGGCAGCCTCGTCGGCTTTCACCTGCTCTGCGGCCTTGGCCGCGAACGCAGCCTCAACGGCCGCGACTGTGCTAGCTGCGATGGTGTCAGCCAGCTCGGACTTCGTGACATCAGCCACGTGGATCTCCTCTTCTGTCGAGCTGGTTGTCCCAGCTTGTGTTGCCTTGACCACGCCGATAGCGTCGTCTAGGTTCTGGCGGACGGCGATGAGCTTCTCGACGTCCAAGGTCTTGATCGTGCCCTCGTTCTCCAGCGACTCCATGACCGCGATGTTGGCGACCAAGCGCAGGGAGCACTCGAGAGCAGACTTAGCGTCTTCCATGTCCCACACGTCGCCGGCCTCGGTCGGATCAACTGCGGCCTCAACGCGCTCGTGTAGGAGGTGTTCCTCCAAGGTACGGACGCAGCTAGCCAGCGTGGAGGAAAGCTCTGAGAGTGGAATTGCTGGAACGCTAGCGGCGAGCGCATCAGAAACAGACGTGCCGTCCTTGATCGCCTGTCGCTGCTCCGTGAGCGCGTCCATAGCCTCAACCAGCGAGGCTACGACGAGACCCTTGCTGATCACCTTCGCCTCGTCCGGAATGCTGGTGGTAGTAGCGCCACCTAGGGTCTGGGCGGGGTCGGTGGGCGCGACCGTGCCTGCTGTGATCGATCCTACGGTCGAGGAGTGCCCTGTCGCTAGATGTCCGGCCTCCTGCGGTGTCTGTGTACCGTCCAGTGCGTCCTGCACAGCACCCTTCTTCGCTGCTGTAGCGACGTCCGATTCCGGATCGACTTCGATGCCGTGCGACTCAGCGGCGGATTTGATCTTGGCAGCAGCCTTCTGTTTCGCCGCAACGGGCTTATCGGCGCCTGTGAAGTCCGTTGACTTGAAGCGGACTAGGGCTGATTTCGCATGGGCCTTATCATGAATCGGCAGGTGCTTCCCGCCCTTCGCGTCAACGAACGCGAATGACTTGGTTGGCATTTCGTTTCGTTCGGCTGCGGTCAGCTCCTTATTCACAAGACTCATCGCCTTACAGATTCCGCAGTTCGAGTTTCCGCAGTAGGCTCCCTCCTTGAGAACTTCCTCTTCGAACTCATCGGCCTCGGCGCTGGAGGACTTGGCTGCACTGTCGCAATCGGGGCATTCGACGTGCCCGTCCTTGATAGTACCGGTGCCGTTGCACGTCGAGCACGCGGCGGCCTTCAGCAGCAGGAAAGGAGTTCCGTTGGCGGCTGTCGCCACACCGGAGACCTTGCGAGCCTGAAGCTCGTCCAGCTCAGTGATGTCTACATCAGTCATATCCGGTTTAGCTCCTTAGTTGAGCGAGCCGCTCCGGGCTCGGAGTAGATCTGCGGGCGCCGCCTTCAGGTGACCACCCATTGATTAGTCCTGCCTTGACAGCTGCCCAGCCGAGATCGTCCCACACGGTGCCGAGCATCCAGTCGCCGGCCTTCACGACGTAGGGCTTGCTGTCGACAGGGGAGGTGAAGTGCCAGTCCGGGCCTCGATAGATATAGGACTCCACGACATCGGCGTGACCGTCGGTCCCTTGCTTGTGGAACATGTTCACGCCGCCGCTCTTGAGGAACGCCCATGCGGTCTTCTCGAGTGCTTCAGGGCCGACAAAGTCACGGTGCCCGTCTCGTGCAACAGCGACGTCAGCCTTGAGGGCGGGATATGCGAGCCCCAAGGTATACTGGCGCTCCTCGGCCGTCTTGACGACGTTGACGGCAACCAGCTCGGCCTCCGGTGTCCAGAGGGCTTCCTTAGTGGCGGTCTCTACGTGATGGTGAATGTGAACGTGTACGTCGCCAGCAGCTGCCATTTAGAACACCACCGATGAGGAGTAGAGCTTTTCAACTGAGCCTTCCACGACCACGGCTTCCCACTTCTGTTTAGCTGGGCACGCAAAGGTAATAGAGAGCTCGTCTTTACCGACGGACGTTACGGAGCAGCCGACTTGCCCAGCGAACACTTTGTTGACCTTGACTTCGACAAGCGTTCGTGTGGCGGTTTTTGATTCGATCGAGAGTGTCACGAGCTTGCGGCTGACAGCGGACTCTTCGATTTCTTTGCCAGTCGCCTGTTCCGTTTTACCGCTGTACGCGCCGAGCCCTGTCGCCGCTTTGATCAGCGATTCCGCCTCCGCCTGCGCGGCCGCTTCTGTTGCTTCTCGTTCGGTTTTGACGATCGCTGGCGTGATGATGGATTCCACGTCCCCGAGGAGCTTCCAGAACGCGGAGCCTTCTTCGGGTGTGTGGCCGGTCGACTTCTGTGTACAGGACCAGATGTTTTCACTTACCCGCACCATCTGCTGCTTCTGGTATGTGACGGTTGCGGAGTACGCGCCCTGGTAGTCAGCGATGAATTCGCCGGGGGTCGCGACGATGACTAGCTGGGGGTTAGGCATGTCCTAGGCCAGGCCGCGGAGGACGCAGTTACCTGCCGTTGCCTCTTCGGACGCGAGGGTTTCGTTTTCTGAGGGCCTGATGAAGAGATACGCTTTGCCGGCTTCGGTGACGATATCGTTGGCGACGTAAACAACAGCCGCATCGTAGGCGCCGAGAAAACGCAGCCCGAGACTAAGGATTGCCGCATTCACGGCAGCAAGTTCCTCGTACGCTTCTTCTTCTGCCGTGAGGACTTGCGCTTCAACTCCCGTCACGGCGGCTTTGCGGGCTTCGGTCTCTACTTTGATCAGAGTTTCAGCGGTAGCTTTGGCTCCGGCTTCTGCTTCGGTCTTTTCAGAGCCGCCTGCAAGGTGCGGCAGCGTGCCTCCGTTGGCGGCGAGGATGTCTGCAAGCTTCATTGTGTCTCCTATGTAGTTTGGCGCTTTCAGCCCGACGCGGCCACACGGCCAAGAGGGTGTTAGAGCAGATTGTCTTGCGGCTGATGGGCAGGCACAGCTAGCCCGTGGTGAGCTACTGCGATTGTGCTGGCTAGCGTCGATTCATCTTCCGTAACTACGACCACACGACCGATACCCTTCATTGCAGCAGAGATCAGTTCGAGCTCCACTTCGCGGAGACCGTACTTGTTTGTTCGTACCTTCGTTACCTTGAAAGAGGTTCCGCGCGGCAAGATGATCTCATTCTCCTTGAGCAGACCGCCTGCGCGTTGACTTGCTTGTGCATCTGCGTAAGCGACATGTGTTCCTGAAGGCGCTTGAATCCTCGCAACGTAACTAGGCTTCCCTAGCTTCTCAGCTTCGCTTGCAAAAGCCATTGGGGCTTTTGTTGACGTGGAAGTCGATATAAACGCATCGTCTTTTATAACGTCTCCGACCTCTAGGTTCAAACCCTCAGTTGGTCTGAATGAACGGAAGAGGGTTGTGTCCTTCGAGAGCGTTCCCTTTTCTATTGCTCTATCGATTGCGTCTACCCGCGCGTGCATGGCGGGAGTAATCGGTTTACCAGTAGCGAGCTTTCCTGTTCGCAACCCTTCATTGAGCCGTAGATAGCCAGTTGCCTTGTAGTCATCAAGCGCCTTACGCTCATCGATCGTCAACCGATCACGATAACCAGTCATGCCGAGCGGGTTATCGACGGCCTTCGCGCGCTCAGGTGTTATGAGTGCATCTTGCCGTGTCTGTACCCAAACCGGCTTCTTGGGCGTACCTGTGTTCACCATCATGTTGCCCTGCTTATCCATACGGGCGATACGGCCCGCACCGCCCTCAACCGCTTTCCCTGTCTGAGCATCGGTACCGCTTTGGAAGTGGACGCGATCCCCGATTTTCGCTGCTGGAGAAGATGTAGCCTCCTCCGTTCTTGTAACCGCCTCTGCGACTTTACCCTCAGCGCCGATAGGCAGCTCAGGCTTCACGACCGAGCAAGACTTATCAGAGAACAACCCGCCGACTACGTCAGCCTCACCCGGCAGAGCCTTTTCAACTTCCGGGGATTCGCTCTCACCCTCGACTACGGGAGCAATCGCGCACCTGCAGTTCGGGTGAACTGGAACGTCGCCGTTGGGCCATTCGTCGTCAATGCTCAGCGGGGAAGCGTCAGCGTTCTCTTCGCATTCCACGCAGGCGTCGCCCTCAGCAAGCCACTCGACCTGTTCTATACCGGCCGCTTTGTAAGTTTCCAAATTCGCTTCGGTCATCGCGCTGGCGTATTCGGTATTAGCTACCATTTCCGAGCGCGACATGCTACCCAAGTCATCCTTAATCCCGGAGGCGATCGACTGGAAAGAATCGCCGTTGGCGAGCCCATCTGAGATCGCCTGGTCGACACGTTCAGTGGCGGCGTCTGTCAGGCCCTTGATGTCGACGCCGCGAGCCTCGCGTAGATCGGCCAAGTCCTGCTCAGCAGCTTTACCAAACCCCGGCTGCCATTTATCCCAATAGTCTTTAGGGAGCTGGTTGACAACACACTGCATAGCGTCGGACACGATACTGCTGGAGGCCACTGCGGACTCGAGTGTGCCTTGTATCGCGGCGTCGCCCTGAAGGTGTTCCAGTACGTTCTGGAGTGCTGTCTGATCGATCGACGCCTGCAGGGCAGAGGAGGAACCGCCTTCGCTTGGAACAGCCTCCTTCTTTACGCCCTTTGCGGCAGCAGATTTGATAGCACGGTCGATCGCCGCTTTGCTCCACAGCGCCCCGTACGCTTTCGCTAGTAGCGGTGCGTAGTAGTCGACTATCGCTTCAGTGTTTCGGTGAAATCCTGGCGTGCCGGCCTGGCCGGCTGGTGCTTTTTTTCCCAACCCGGCAAAAGCCGCATCCACCTCCGCCCTACTTCCTGCTTTCCTGAGCTTGGTCCAGACCTCGGCCAGCACAGCGTCAGGCAGCGTCGGATCAACGAACCGCTTGGGGGCCAGGCCCTTCCGCATGCGGTTGCGGCTATTGTCTCTCCAGCGGCGCAGGCTGAGGGCGATCTGGACGGACTTGATCGCGTCCTCGTCCTCATCGTCGTCATCGTCTCCGTCAAGGTCAGCCCCCCGCACCCCCGTCGCCACGGTTAGGCCGGCAGTCGCGTCCTTCTCGATGATGTCCAGCAGCTTGAGCATCTTCTCCACAGGTGTCTCTTCGGCGCCGACGCTCGCTGCCTCCTCAGCTTCGCTCTCCGGGTTTGTGTCGGTCGGACCGGTGGCGGCCCTGAGTGCGTTGGCTTGTTCGCCTGTGACCGCCGCGGACGCCTTCTGCTCAGGCGTACCTGCAGGCGGGATAACACCTGGCGCGGCAACGTAGGGGGTATCGACAAGCTCCTGTGAGTCTGCGGGGCCGTAGGTCTCGGCGTCGATGGAGCCGCTCATGGACTCCAGCGCGAGTAGTGGGATCGGCCCAACGCGGCTGTTGTTCACAAACCGGCTGATCGGCCGGCTCTTGTCGATAGGAAGCCCGAGTTCTTGACGAACCTCATCTACTCCCTTTACTCCGTGGTCGACGTAGATGCCGTCGGCGGTAGCGGTCGCAACGCGGTCCTCGGTCTCCTTGCCGTCGTCAATACGGAGGCGGCAGCGTAGTTTGAGGTGCTGCTTCGTGAAGAGGTTGATGATGTCCTCGACGTAACGAAGCAACGGGCTGGTGCCGACACGGAACTGGACGTCTACCTGTGTGTCGCCGGTCGCGCGGTTCACATTCTCCGTGAAGCCCATATCGTTAGGTGTGACTCCGAAGCTCGCACAAGTTCTCCTCATCAGGTACAGCGGGAACTCGGAATCGAACTTGTTGGAGGCGGGCTTCGCCTCCGTGAACTTGGAGCCTGACGGCACCCAACGGATCTGACGAAGCTTCGTCTGATCGCCCTGCATGACGGCATCCCAGGTCTCTTGCCAGTTCGCGATCTGGGCAGGGTCCGACATCTCCGGTGGTGCCTCCATGAAGCCGGCCGGCATCGTCCCCTCCGTGAAGAACTGGAGGAAGTGCCACTGGAAGCGGATGTCGGTGTTGGCACTGAGCAGGACAGCCTCGAGCGGCGCCAGCCCGTATTGCGAGTCAGGCAGCGGATTCCACGGCTGGTAGATGATGTCGTCAGCGGCGAGCCAATCCCACGGCATGCCCTCAACTATCTGTACGTACGCCGGTACGATCGTGCCACCGAACGCTTCGGCAGGGGTCGCGTTCTCATCGTCCTCGTCTTCAGGGCGGCGGCCGTAGAAGTCAACGAGCGGGATAATGGTCGGCCCGCTGATTACCTCCAGCGCGATCGGGTCGCCGGCTTCGTTTCTCCGTATATAGAGGCATCCTGCGTCGTAACGGAGCACGTCTTGAAGGAACTCAGCGAGCCAAGTACGGAACGGCTGGCGCTTGTCCGGGCTGTCGAAGAACGCGATAGCGGCCTCGATGTCGTCTGCGACGTCAGCCTTGATCCCAGGACTAGGCTCCCAATTGTAGTCGAGCGAGCGAACATCGTTTATGAGGTGGCGCACGCAGATCTGGGCGACGTCGTATGCCTCGTACACGCTCTTGATCGTCGGGAAGCTGACCCGGTTCCAACGTGGGGTTAGCTGCGTGTTCGTGCCTACCGCGTAGTCGAATGTGCGGGGCGGCTTCCGGTATCCGAAGAACGGGTCGAGCGGGCGGCCTGGCGGGAACGGCGGTCCCCAGCTGAGGCCTTGTTCGGCTAGCGCTAGCTCCAGCTCCTCTGGCGCCTGCTCGAATCCTGACGCAAGGTTCTGTTGGATGCGGCCGCTGAGCTGCGAGCTGAGCGCGCCCGTGGTCGACCATGAGGTGCTGGATTGCCTGACGGCGCTGCCGGGTGCTTTCCCTGCCGGGCCGAACGCCTTCTCGACTTCGCTCGGAGGGAGCGTGCCGGTCTCGACCAGCGATTGCCCTACTGCCTGCAGCGTCTTGGTGATCGCGGCGGTCTCTATCGAGCGACGGGCGGCCGCGCGGCGCTTCGATATGATGGGGATATCCACAGTACAGCCTCCTCTCTAGTACGAACGGCCTGCTGGCCTTCTAGTACAAACGTCCATCTTTCGCTTCTGCCCTTGACAAACCAGCACAGAGGAGCGATACTGTAGATACAAGGTCGGGATGTCATCAGGCCAGAGGCTAACGGGAAGGGCACCAGCTCCTCCGACCAGCGCTTTGGATAGTTGAGACTCCGGCCTTGTTGCTTTCCTTCCTCAGTTTTTCCAACCGCCGCACAGGACGCACTGTATTCCAGCCGAGCCGTCGCGCTGCCAGCGATGTTTGCAGTACTTCTGAAGATCAGGCGGCTTGTCGCTCGCTTGACGGGGTAGGGCTTTCAGCTCAGGTGGTGTCTGGTGCTGGGGGCGGCTATCAAGTTCATCCTTCATCACCTGGAGGAACGCCGCGCCCTGGCCGCCTATCAGGCCCAAGTACGTCATGCCCCACACAAACGCGTCTAGCCGGTCAGGTGAGTCTTTGGATAGTTCTGGATCCCACGTATTCAACTGCTGTTCCAACTCGGGGAACACCCCAAGGAAGTGGATGCGGTTCTGCTCGGACAGGGCGGCGATCGGCTCTGCCCGGATACGCTTGCCGCGGGTCGCGGTCACCTTCGAGTATGCGATACCGGCACGGACAGCATGAACAAGATCCCCGATCATGTCCCCGCCGTTGTTCACCTCAGCAACAATCCGGTCCGCTTTCCAGCGATCGTAGGCCGCCACAGCCTCCTTCACCCAGACGTTCGGGGCGGCGTGCTGCGTCAAATCCTCCAGCATGTAGCCATGTCCGGGACAGTGAGGTATCACACACGGATCGGGCACGTCTATGTGCGGACCGCGCGCTACTACCACAATCCCGGTGTCATCCGAATCCTCGTTACTAGACACGGCAGGGTCGATAGCTACCACAATCCGAGTGAAATCCTCGTAGGCGATGTCCTGGAGCCTCACGGTTTCGTGAAGTCCTCAGCGTACAGCGGCGCCTCGGAGTTGAGCCGGGCGATGTCCGCTTGCGTCGCTGCTGCATCTCGTTCACCACAGAACTTCTCGAAGTTCTCAAGTGTCTTGAGTGTCGCTTTCTCTACTGCTTCACGCGCCTTGAGCGTCTCGATTTCTGCGGGGGACAGTATGTGATCGGTTGAAACGATTTGTTTCGACCAGCACAGTGTTCCGCAGACGACACAATCATGGTATATCTTCAGCTTAGGCCAGTTCTTATTGCATGTCGAGCAGCGGTAGCAGTACTTGGGCATACAGGCCTCCGTCGTTACCAGGTTCTTGGTTTCCAGTACAGTTGTCCACCGCAACATTTGCAGCAGAGCGCGGAAGCCAGAGTGGGCTTTCTCCGCCATATCGAGGACCGGCCACAAGCTTCGCATCGGCCGAACCAAACCACGTTACTTAGCCGCGGAGGCGATCTGCTGCTGAAGCGCGACAGCGTGCTCCTCGTCAAGCTCGCACGAGAACTTGTTCACCTCGACCGGATTGACGTAGAAGGCGCAAGTGTTGTTCTGGGCCTTCCGCCCGGTATCAGAACCGTCAAGAGCGACGATTGTACCCTCGCCGGAACCGGACCAGTTCGTCGATCCCTCCCAACCGACCAAGCCGTCACAGACCCCGCCCTTCGTGTGTGAGATCTGATGTGAGGAAGACTGACCTACAGCCCAGCTGGCCCGCACCTTAGGTGTCCAACCAGCGAGAATGACCTTCTCGTGTACCCCTCCACTCTGTGACTTATCAAGCGTGCCTTGCACGAACACATCGTCGTTTTCGATGAGCGACACGATCACCGCATTTAGTGCGTCGTCATCGTACCCGAACATGTTCATCTTCAGCGAGCGTGAGCAGCGAGACAACACGTAAGCTAGAGCACCATGCACGTCATCCCTACCGACATACAGAACACGGAAGTCTGAGGAGTCGCGCGGGTCGAATGCCTTCTCCTTGGTGAACTGCGCTAGGTCGTCGAGCGTGAATGTCTGTAGTGTTGTTCTCATACAGCTTCCCCCACATGCTGCTTGACAGAAATAATCACTTGGGTTATGTACTTCAACCTGGATCGCTCGTCAGGATCGATCATGTTGACCAGGGCGATCCGGTTGGTCGGTTTACATGCCAACACATGGAGTCCATCCTCGGAGTCGACTATGACGGGCATAGCGCCAGCGAGCAGGTACTCGAGTGCGGTGTCGTACGCGTTCATTTCGAATGTCTCCGTGCCCATCGTGCGACACACCGGAAGTTCCAGGGGAACCCCCGCCAGTTGAGCAGGTAGTACTCGGCTCTCGCCCACAGCCGCCTCACGGTTTCATCGCCGCAACGACGAACCCCGCAACGAACCCGAAGATAATTACAGTAACGAGCACCATAAAGAGCGCGAAACCAATTTCTGCGGGGGCCGATGTCTGCTTGCAGAGTTCTTCCCATAGAGCCCAATCGATAGCGACGGCCATGACGGTCAGGAACACGGCCGCGAAGACCTGCCCGATACGTTCGAGTTTCATTTGGCCCTCGCTTCGAGCTTGTCGCAGCGCTCGCGGCGATTGAGCAACGCCCATCCTGTCTTAGCAGCGAGCTTCTTGATCTGAGCAATGCGTTTACGCATCAGTGCCTTCAAGAACAGACGGCGTAGGTGCGCAGCGATCGTTTTACGGGAAATGATCGTGTCCCACTCGCGCTCCCAATTGATCTCGTCGTTCGGGAACCAGCCAGGCTTCGGTTTAGGTGTCGGTGGTTTGGGTGCGATACCGAAGAAGGTATCTGAGCAAAGGCTTATATCCACGTTGTGTGCTTCATCATTGCGGTACTGAGTTGCGTCGCAGTCTTCCTCGATGTGCGGCGTGCCTGTGTAGTGGGCCGACCAGATCAGGTATTCGCTTCGATGGATGCTGGCGGCGGTCATCGTAGCGATGAGCTGCTGAACGCCACTAATACTCAGGTAGAGGATGGGCCGGGTGATGCCTCGCGCGTGCTGCCGGCGTACCCATGCTGGGGCTTGGCTGATGGTCGCGTCGCCGTTCTCAATGTCGAGACAGGCGGCGTCTTCGGAAGCTGAGACTGCGATCGAGACGTGATGGGCCTTCGGGAAGCGGCTGACGATCGAGTTGTACGATGGCCATTTGCCTCCTACATATCCGGCGACCGCGGCTGCGCCTGCTGGGATGGCCTTCGCGTCGGTCGAATCAAACATGGTTACGGTCATGCGGCGCCTCCTGTAAGTTCTCGGTTGTGTGCGGTCTTGATCCGATTGCGCATCTCTTCCATGACTGCGTTGGTCGCAACGTACATGTCGGATAGCCGACAGTTTGATGAGAGAGCGATCCGCTTCACTTGATTCACTTCCGGCTCTCCCGTATCGACTTCTAGAATCAGCCGTACCTCAGGCATCAGATACCGAGCAACTCCGCCGGCCACACGTCACCGTTTTCAGCACGCTTCCGTTCCTCGTACGGTTTGACGACGCGCTCGATCAGGTCGAGCTTAGCTCCCTCCAACGAGCCGAGACACTCTGCGAGTATCTGATAACCAAGGCCTCGGTCCTCGAGGTATCGCTTCAAGCACTGCTGCAGGTCGTATGTCAGCTCGCCAGCGGTTATCGGCGGCGATGATCTGCGCATGCGACGCTGCGGGACGATGTAAGGACACATCACGCAACACCTCTCCTCTGTGCAATCGCAACTAGCGGAGAGCGATCTGGATGCCGGATCCCAGCAGCCCTGCGCTCCTTGCGGTTCGTTGTGCGGAATTCGTCCTCGCCGATCTGAATCATCGATACTTGTCCGACACGACGAAGATGCTGAAGCGTATCCTGTTTACCCTTGATGTTGCGACGCTTCTTCTTCTGCCAGGGGAAGCTGACCTTGCCCTCCGCCTTGTCCGCGTCGAGCTTCATTATCTTGACGCCTGGGCGGATGAGCCGGTTGGTCAACGGCCGGCGCTGTGTGGTCGTGCTCATGGGAAACCTCCATTCAGCCTGGCGGTGTCAAGCTTGGGCCGCGAGTCGACTCGATCTTCGCAGCCGACCACAGCGCGCTTGGTACGTCCTCGAGCAGCAGGCCGTACAGCTCCTGCTTCTCTTTACGTGTTCCTCCCCATCGTTTTTCGAGGTCATCGACAGCGGTAGGTGTAAGGTTCTCCGCGTTATCGAATGTTGATCCGCTAGTCGTGACAACGCTGCCGTCATCCCTGCTCGTGAATTGTGTGAGTAGTGGAACTGGGGCCGGTGTGGTTGTCACTACGGTCTGCGCCCGCCCCTTACGGAGGGCAGGGAAGAGGTTGTCGTACATTTCGCTACTCGGCCACTGCGTGATCTCGTCTAGCCACATCCCGAAGAGGTTCGGTCCGCGGCCTTTCCTCGGAGCCTCTGCAGAGTAGCCGACGATCACAGCGCCGTTGTTCAAGCGGATCAGGCCGCTCGACTTGTTGTAGCGGTCATCGCTGCGGTCCATATCCAGCGCTTTGAGCAGCCCTGATTCCTTCTCAAAGCAAGTACCCCTAACATCATCGAAGGTAGGCGCCACTACCGCCCATTCGCTGTTGGGTGTGGAGCGCGCTTCGTGCGCCACCCACTCTGCGCCCGCGCGGGTCTTACCGAACCCTCGCCCTGCCATCATCAGCCAGACCCGCGCTAGACCGTCGAGGAACTGCGCGGGTGGGCGCTGCGCCACTCTAGCGTGATTATGAGGCCAGCCAGGGTGCGGGCGTCCGTCGCAGGAGGGCCTATCACAGTACCACTTCGAGCTAGGGGCTATCGTCTCCCTGATCAGCGCCGCGACACGACTGTCCCCCACATCAGTCGCCGTGCATATACGTGTCGAAGCCCTCGGTCGGCTGCTCCAGCTCCTCTTCGCGGAACTCTCGGCTCGTGCCCATTCCACCAAACGTATCGCTCTCGGAAGTGTTCAGGTGGTAGCAAGAATTGTGTGAGTCGCAGTGAACCTCAGCAGCTTCCATCAGACTCTCCTTCCGCGGCTTGATCCATTACTCTAAGCATCCACGCCTCGGTCAAGGCATACGCCTCCGCGTCAGAAAAACCTTCAATGTCGAGCTCACATCGAAAGAACGCGAGCGACTTCGCGAACTTGTGGAGGCCTACGCCACCATCAAAATCGGAGCCGGGGTCAGGGTCAGGAGGAAGCCTGTCGTTCATATTGCCAGGACGATAACGAGAATCGCAAGGTAGGCAGCGAAAACCCATGCCACGGCACGTACAGCGCTTACGGTTTTATCACGTTCTGTGCGCATCAGTCCTCCTCGCATGTCGTGTCAATCGTATCTGGAAAGTGAGTGCTTATGAGTCTAAGCACATTATCATCAAGCTCGAGCCCCAGCGCTTTTACGAATCCTTGGATAGACAATGCGGTCCGACGGTCGCGTTTTTCTTCTACGCGCACCTGACGCTCACCCAAACCCAAAGTGATGATCGTCTTAGAGATCTTCCAGGATTCCTCTCTCGCCGTTCGCAACTCTTTGACAGCGATGTTCAAAGCGAACGGGGCTAGGGTGATCTCCTCGACTTCAACGTTCGGGTTCTCGCCTTCCTTGCCTTCATCCAACGGCCGGCGGAGTATCGACGCTGGCCGGACGTAGATCATGTCTGGGTCCAGCTCCTGTACTTCACGCCGGAAGTATTCAACGTCCCCGTTTGCTTCCGCGAGCGCCTTATTGAGCGCATCGAAGGCGTTGGTAGAGACAGGTATGCCGAGCGCCCTACAGCCAGCGCGCGCCGCTAGCGATTCCGCGTGCTTCGTGTTGGTAGGAGACGTGCCTCCGTGCTTTTTACAAAGACCGTAGCCGACGTGCGTCGTCGCCTTTCCGGCGACGTTATGGCACGTATCGTACTTCCCCTTAGGGGTCGGAAAGCCGCACAGATCCTTAGTAGTGCCTGGAGGCGCCATATCACTTGTATCCCTGAGAGATCTCAGTCATATTCGTAAGTCCAGGAGCACCCCGGCTCGGAGCAGTACGCGGACATCCCCGATGTCGATCGCACGATTCTGTGGCTTGCCGTGTGCTCTACAGACTTAGGTTTAGTGTCTATGATTCCGCCTGGCCCCACGTGGGGTAGTCCGGACGGCCTCGGGACCGGGACGGGCCTCGGCTGAACAGGCGGCTTCGGGTTTGGTTCGCTCAGGATCTTGGCGAAGAGGCCATCCTGAAGGATGCCCACCGATCCGCTCGCGCCGACCACGACACCGTAGGTTTCCTGTTCGTATCGCTCTGTGCAAGGAGGGGCCGTATCGAACTCTCGCTCTGCGGCCTCATCAGCTAGCTCAGCTAGTACATCACCGTGGCAGGGGCGCGGCGCGCACCAGCACCCGAGCACCTTACCTCTAAGTTCCACAACGCTATCCATCAGGTCGGGTTGCGTGCGTATCCAAGCAGCGTACTTAGCGATGCACTCCCCGCGGACACCGTCGCGGCCTACCAAAAATGGGTTGCCCCACTTAGTTGGTCTCCCGATGTATACGTCGTACTCAGCCTTCCGGAAATGAACAACCAGCGCCTTAGCCATGACTAGCGATAAACAATGCGTCGTACTGTCGGCCGGATAGCAACCCGGTAGAGCACGTCAGCGGCCAACAGCTCAAGAAACAATGCTGCGAGTGCTTTTTTCACGAGAGACCTCCATCTCTTACTTGATCCCTGCGTGCTTGATTACATCGCAGGCTATTCCGTGCATCTTATCCATCAGTGAGTCATAAGAGGAGTTGAGCTGTCGGTTGATAATCTCATCAGCAACAACGAGAATCAAAGAACGCCCAGAAGGTGAAAACCACTCCCTCGTATTCTCTACACGCCAGTAAGAGAATGCTTGATGGAGAAGTTGCTCTGTCTTCTCGTATCCGTAGAGACAGCGAATGACACGCAGCGGGTGTGGTGTTCCAGTTTGCATATCCGCACGGCGCCGTAGGGGGTCCCCTGACAAGCCGATCTTCAGAAATCCAGTATCGGTCTCCTCAACAAAGTAGACCCACGACGCACAACCGCCCCGGTATGTGCCGTCCTGACTGATCGGTTGCAGGGCCTGCCAGTCTACGTCCGACGAACGCGCTCCATCAAGTAGGCAGCTCTTAGAAAGTGTTGTGCGTGGTCGAGGGAGGCGTTTCTTGGTTTTGATCGTAACCGTCATCTGAATCCCTCGACAGTCAAACTACCAACCGGGCTTCGATCGCCGTATGGGCGAGAGTCCTCTGGGCAGACCCTAGAGCGTCGGCTGTGCGAGCGGCCGTACTCTGAGCAGGCACTTAGTGTAGCACACTCGGTCAAGGCCCGTCTAGCGCCTTTTTTAGCAGGTCTCGTGCGCTACGCAGCCGCTGTTTCTTCTGTCGTCGAGTCTGCGTGGCTTCAATCGCAGAATTAGCCGCTTTAGAAAACTGATTCACAACCTCTGCACTAACTGCCTCGGGCTCCACCCCTACGGTATCTTTCATGGCTCGAGCGGACTGTGATGTGTAGTCACCGCTCTTACCTCCGGATGGTGCCAGCAAACGCGGTCGGTCAGTTCGGTCCCCTGCCACTACTACGATAAGCCAGATCTGCTGCCAAGGCCCCAGCCGCTCAACCAGGTCCTCGTATCCCTTCATCCCGAACCGCCGAAGCACATCTTTTTGCTCTAGCATATCGACGCTGAGTACCGTGTATTCCTCGCCGACTGCACTATAGGATTTGCCGGCTTCAGCTTTCTGCTCTACCAACCGCCATATCTTCGTCGGCTTCTGTTCCTTCAGCTCCTGCAGCTCCGCCGCGTTCAATCGCATGACGCTAGCCGATCTATTCGCAGGAAGAGTCGCTTTGCCTGCTCTTGATTCAGCGGCTTGAACTCCTCATCCACATCGACACGGACAGCTCTAAGCAAGGCAATCAGCGCCTTTCGCTCGATCTCGGGGATGTGCTCCAGCACCCATTCGTGCAGGTCATCGTAGATCTCATCCTGCCCGCCGACAGTGATCGTGTAGTCCTCTCGTTTGTTCAGCTTCTCCTTAACCCACTTGATTGCCGGCACACTTACTTGCACTGCTGCCACGATCGCAAGAGCTTGCTGTCCGCGCTTGCCTCCGAATCTCTCTAGAGCTGTTATAGCTGCCTCGCTCAAACCAGGATCGTTTGGGTTGGTCATGCAAACAGAGCCCCATTCGCAATCCCAAGTAGCACGCACCCCAAAGCGAGTTTAGGGTTTTCCTCAGCAGCATAAGCGGCTGCTAGCCCGATGAACCCGATGAGAACAAGGAAGAAGAAGAAACTTTTCATCGCATGCTCCATTCCCGGTCATGTCGCCAAATCCCACTGATGCAGCAGTTGCGGCTTCCTCGGATTGTCTCTTGAGGCGCTTTTATGCGCTTTGATTTTGTTCCTAGTGATCGAGCAACCGCGCTGAGCTTTTCTTGTGCTGCTTTCACTGCGCGCGGAGTCATCAACCAGATACGAAACGTTTCACCTGCAGGGTTCACGCCCAACGCAACGCCTTGACGCTTATCGGCTGTTAGCAGAACGGTGTGCACCTGATGCTGGATAATCGTAGGCTTATCACTCATTGTTAGCCTCCTGTAGGTGTCGACCTGCACTAATGCGATCGTCAGTTCCTAGTTCCCGTGTTGAAAACGAGTACAAGCACATCGCTTGCCAGATTGCATGTGCTATATGCGGTAGCCCGGACTCCTCGTCAATCGCACGCCCTGCCCAGAACTCAAGTGAGTGTCGCATTAGAGCATCGAACGATAGCGACCAATCGAAGCCCTTCATGTAGTTCAATCGAGCATACTTCTGTGCCCCAAACCCCGCCACCTTCGCCACTGCTAGCAGCGCATCCGGGTCGAGGGCGCTGATTTGTGCGAGCTTGCTACCCTTTTCTCCGCCTGTGCTTGAGTCAACGACGCGCGTCTCGTGGGGCAGTTCGAGGCTCTCCCCGGCGATCACCGAGTCGACGTGCTTACGTGCGCCCTCATGGCCGTGCGCAACATCGATCAGGTCAACGTGACACTCATTCAGCAGAGGATACTCCAGGATCGGCACACCACATAGGCGCGCTACGAACGTCTCAAGCTTGGCGCCGCGTGAGGAGTGCCAGCCCGGCAACACAACAATAGCTTCTATTCCTTCATCAGCGATCAGCTTCACATCGCGAGACAGCAGGTCACCCCATGAGTCGTTAGCTGCGTAATGCGAGGGGTCACCGTCGAGTGACTCTTCCGCTGCTTTTTTCGCCTCAGGTGAATCCAACTCTGCAGGCGATATAATAGCGAAGCCGCGCTCGCGTAGATCAACTGCCGCGGCATGAAAGGCCGGGAAATTGAAGTGCTTGATTCCGGTCATGGGACCAGCTAGGTAATATTTCTTTGCTCTCATTTGACCTCCAAATTGTTTCTTAGGAGATAATAGTGTAGGTGAAGAATAGCATCTTGGGCATGGTTGCTGCTGTTTGATACGTCTATCCTACGTGCTTTGCACTGCGCTCGAGTAGGCTTCTTGATATTCGCTCCTTGCATAACAACAGGCACCGCCGCTTGGAACGCTATCCATTTCATCGCGCCAATCATTTCAGAGGTCTTCATTTGCGACCAGCTCTGCGCACTCGCCTTCCCAGGGTACAAAACGAAGCTCTCGATGATTACCAACTCTAGTGTATTGATAATTGAGATAAATTGTTTGAGCCAGAACTCAGCATCGACCTCATCGGCGGATACAACACCATTTCGCCAGGTAGCGACACCGACGTGCTTGTCTCCAGGATCGACTGCAAGTATCATTTAGTGTACATTTCCAGGTCAACGACCATCGGAGTATCGAACAACACACTCGCTCGTGCTGCAGCAGCATCCGCTATCTTCTGTCCGGTTCGTTTCGCGGTTCGTTTGGGGAGCTCAAGGACAACCGAGTCGTGGACGGTCAGCACGAGCGCACCCGGTAGCGCATGCTCGATCTCAACCAACCATAGTCGCAACCACGCCGCCAGACTGCCTTGCACCATACGGTTCCAGCCCGTATGCGGCCAATCCCCGTCAGCTAGGTAAGATCGGCTCTCATACTCGGTACCAGGCAATATACGCACGTAACCGCGCTCTCGGAACACCCGCTCAGCTCGCCGATATGCGTTCATGATCTCAGGGTACGTCCGGCGCCAGTTTCGAACTAGATCTTCGCATTCATCGAGCTCGAGGTGTACTCCTGTTTCTCTTGCAAGTAGCTTTTGGAATCCTTCACCGCCAATGCCGAAGATAGATCCGAAGGTCAGCTTCTTCCCAATGTCACGCTTCAGAGCCCATTCCGGATGGTCACGTTCTATGAACATCACATCTTCGGTTGTTTTCCCGTGGAAGTCGACACCTTCATTCAACATCTGCAGCATCGTCTCGCATTTCGAAAACCTCGCCGCAGCCCTGAGCTCGGCTTGGCTCATGTCCAAGGAGACTAGTGCGTGCCCTTTCTTCGCCAACAGTAGATCTCGTACACCCACCATACCCTTCTCGATCTTGTCGCCCTTCGGCATGGCTTGCAGATTCACGCGCTCGACTGACAGCCGGCCACTGCGAGCGCCACTGTCGCTGTCTCCTCCGCCTGCGCTGCTGAACTTGACTTGCCGATAGCGGCAACGCAGCCGACCATCCTCACCGAGCTTCTCAACGTATCCACGGTACCACATCGATGCGGCACGTTTAGCTTTTGTTGCGTCTCTGTACTCGGCAGCCCACTTGACTGGTGGGTTATCGGAGGCCCATTCACGGATCTGCTCAGCGTCAATAGATGGAGCCCCAGTCGGTGTGTAGCGCTCAGGAATCAATCCCTGCTCTAGGAAATATTTTCTAGCTCCTGCCGGCGTCAGCTTGAACGGTAGTTGCGCAACGATATCCTCGACCTTATGTTCCATCTTCCCTGCGGCCCCCAACGATCGCTTGGCGTCATAGCCGAGACCGCGTTGCTCCATTCGCATCAGCACCACAGAGAGGTTGAACTCGCGTCGACATTCTTTCAGCAGCCGGTTCCGATCCGCCTTTGTCTCTTCCTTGAAATGGAGCTTTTGCTGCTCGTATAGTGCAAAAGTTGTTTCTGCATCTACTGTCACGTACTGCTCGATCACCAACCACGGCACCAGGTCATATCGGTGCTTCGGCTTTTTAGCGTGCTGGAGCCATTCGCGAACGGCGTCAAGTCCCTGCTTTTGGCCAATACCTAGCTCACGTGCTGCGTTATCGAGTCCGGCGCTGCTGTTTGGTCTCCACACACGATGAGTAATCATGGTGTCCCATAGCAGCTGGTTACCAAGGTCTACACCGTGCCAGTGCCGTGTACCGGCGTGCATCATGATTAGATCGAACGCGGCGTTGTGGAAGACCAGATGTTTTTTCCCTAGCAACCACAGCAGCATCTGCCAGTCCTCTTCGCTCAGGTTAGGATCGACTTCGGTATCCCCGAAGGTCATCTGTTTTTCTTCTGCTTTGCGTCGTTCCTCGTAACGCCGCTTGGTCGTCAACGGCTTGTCCCTTACTCCTTGATCTAGAGGCCACCCGTACGAGCGCAGCTCTCCTTTATCCTTCCAAGCACACGCAACACAAGCGACTCTAGCTCCGTCATCGGGATAAAGTCCGGAAGTCTCTGTGTCTACTGCAACCACGTCTGCACGTGTGAGGCTATTCCATATCTCGGTGGGGACAGATTCCGCCATTCCTGTGCCTTCCTTGATTGCAGTTGAAGCAGAGGACTTGATATCCCTCGGGATAGTTGTGATCGCGAAGCCACTTTAGTAGTGGGCCGTTACCTCCCCAGCCGTTTTCACGGCGTTGCTCACAACCGCCTCCGTCGATATGATCAATCGTTAGAAACAGCAACTCCGTCTCGTCGCAGCAGGCACACTTAGCGCCGTAGTGGTCGTACGCTGCTTGCCGCAGACTGACTCTCCATTCCTTTGCGCGACGATTATTATCCTCACGATAACGCCCGTCCTTTTTGTACTTTTCACGATAGCCCTTCATGCACGTACGGCATTGTCGATCGCCGTTAGGCCGTGTATGCGTGTTCTCAGGAGTGAACTCATGTCCTTGATGACAGTGTGTGTTTTTCAGGCGTGTCATTTGTCTAACTATACCATACCGTACGAGATAAGTTTTAGAACAAGCCGCCCTGAGCGAGTCGACCCTCGATGACCTTGATGTACTTTGGGTTCAGCTCGATGAGCACCGGCTCACGGTTCTCCTCGCGTGCTGCAACGCCTGTGCTGCCGCTGCCGGCGAACGGGTCCAGCACCGTCTCGCCTACCTTTGTTGAGTTCAGGATCAGGGTCCGCAGCACACCCGTCGGCTTTTCTGTTGGGTGAAACTCCATCTTGCGTATTCCTGCTACCTCGATCACGTTCGACTGGCCTTGGCGCTCAAGCGCGCGCTCATCGCCTTTGTGTGCTGGCTTGTGTGCGAAGAGGATTAGCTCTGTCATCGGCAGGTAGCCGCCGACCATGTCGCCCATGCCGTGATGTCCCTTCTTCCAGATGAGCATCCGCTTGATATCGAAGCCAGCTGCAATAATCGTGGTGCGGAACTCGCCGACGTAGTGCTCGGAGCAGAACAAGTAGATATGGGCGCCGGCCTTGAGTGTCCGGAAAGCAGCCTTCATCCACGCCAGTTGCCATACAGGATCGAAAGTGGCGTCGTTAGCGATTGCTTCGAGACGATTCTTGCCTCCCTCCTTCTGGCGGCTCTTATAGGCGATGCCGTAGGGCGGGTCGGTCACCATGCAGTCGATACTGCTGGCCCCCATATCCTTCATCACCTCTACGCAGTCACCTTCTGTTATCTCGTTCATGTTTTTGCCTCCGTTGCTTTGCAGATAATGGAATTACCTACTCGTTCGAAGCTAACGACACCAGCCATCTCCAGTTGCGCTAGGGCTAGCGAACCTCCTGATGGGTAGCATCTGGTGTAGCGATACACCGCGTTCTTGCTCAATCCCTCAGGGTGCGCTCTGAGGGTTTCCTTGATGCGGGTTTGCAGTGAGTTCTTTTCACGCTCCTTTCTAGCTAGTTCCTTTTTCTGCTGTGTAACTCGCCGCTGTACCTCTTGTAGAGGAACCTCGACCTTGACACGTTTTCCTTCGTACTCGATGTACGCGTAAACCGGCACTGACCCCTCCTAATTCCGCTTTAGCAAGCCAAATCCTACAGGACGTGACCCCGAGCATCTGTAACTGCCTCTTGATCGTGACCCCCGTATTTGGCTTGCTAGAGCCAAAATAACCTGTTTGACCCTGAAATCCTGAATCACAGCGGTTACTTTGCTAAAACGCCTAAGGGGTAGTATAACACTACCCCTTACCACTTCTCGCATGTAGAGGAATTCATATGGGGTCATGGGGTCAACCGGGGTCAACTTGGCTTGGTAGTGCTGTTTTGAGGGGGGCATGAAATTGCGAATCTGGTATGTATTGACCCCACTCAGCCTCTGTTTCAGCACTGCACCGTAGCTTGTCAGCCTCTGCGTGACAAACAGCACAAAGCCATTCGACCTCTAAAGGCTTGCCGTAATCGTTGTGATGCCCGCCAATCTGCACACGTTTACCACGCAGACGCAGCCAATCAGCATCTCCACAAACAGGACAAATAGTTGGTTTGATGAGCGTGCCATCAGCGACTGCGCGAGCGACTAGCTTGCTTGCTGTGTCTCGAATCTCTGCTTTTGCGTTACGATCAGCACGTACAAATCGAAGCGATTGAGCTGCCTGTAGTTGTCGAGTCGACGCCATCGGTTAGTGCCTTTGCAGCTGTTGAGTGAAACCTGTCTCGGACAAAAGGGTGCGGATGTCTCGTCCCTTCCGGCTCATCAAACAGGACTCCTCATGCCACACACAAGGCACACCACGAGTCTTGCTGACGTGACAGTTAGCGCAGAGGATTTGAACTATACCTGTCGGCCAATTCCGCTGCCGAAGCCAACGATACGTAGTCGACCCGCTAGCGGAGGATTGTCCTCCTGCGCCTCTTCCGGTACCCCACCCGATCGCTTGTCTATGTGCTGATCCATCATCGTGAATGTGGTCCAATTGCAAGACTGTGATGTCGTCTATTCCACAGCAAACACAACATCCACCGTAAGCCTCAAACGCTTCTTTCCTAAGCCGAATCATCGAAGATTTCTGTCGTGTGGGATGGTGTGTTTTTAGGTACTCTCTCATACATATGCGACAGCGCCTTGTTCCGCTGTCAGGGCGTACGTAGGTGTTCTCTGGAGTAAATAGATGCCCCTTCCTACAGTACGGTTGTGCGACTGCGATCATCAGTGACGAACCAGATTCTGAGAGTAATCCATTTCGGTTAGTAGCTCCCGAATATCTCTTCCCTTGCGCGACATAAGACACGGCTCAACAAACGGGCAACGCCACCCACATCGGTCAGGATCGGGGCTGCGCGGCGGTAGTGTCCCCCTAGAGTGCCCCCCTTTTGGTGCCCTTTGGCCTACCCCGTAGGCGCTCTTGAAGGTAGCGAGAGCCTCCTGTGCCATCACCTCCAGCTCGGTGTCTGTGCGGGTCGTGAGCGATCGACTGAAGCGTTCATCTGAGCTCATCGGACGCTTCAGTTTGTAGCTGCGACAGGCGTTGTAGATCGCTCCTCGTATGTCGAGGCCCTGACGGCGTAGCAGCAACGTGTAAAGTCCCATCTGGTCATCGAAGTCCAGGGCGCGACTCTTGGGAAGTTCGCGGCACGTGTTGTGTGTGAGCGCGACTGCCTGTCTTCCTGTCACGTACAGCCCGTCTGCGGCTTCAACTTGAATGCATTGAGCCTCCGCAGTACCGGATGGCTCTACCCCGACGACTCGGCGCCCTTTTCGTTGTTGTATTGATCGTTCTGTTTGCCATTTCTCAACCTTGCGAGGTAGCAAGAAATGGCATAGAGGTGTCCAGACCCACACAGCCCAAGCAGGTGTTGATTGAGTCTTTTGGTAGTCTGGTATCAACCATTCACGAGCCGTTCCCCCAAGGGATCGCGCGAGACGAATCACTGCGTCGCGCAAGGCTGGAGAAGTAGTTACGAATCGCGACTTCCCTTGAGAAACGCAGCCGTCTGTATCCATCAGCCCTTGTAGCAGCGCGAGGCGCTGTTCTATGTTTCCATTGAGATACAGCTCAGGCACAAACTTCGAGTTGAACTTACATCCTCGAAGCCCAAGTCGCTCAAGCTCACGAAGAGTATTTCCTCCGTTTACGTGAACATTGAATCCGTGCTCATTCCGTAACGTGATCGCGCCCCACTCATCACCAGCACACAGCCACATACGTTTGAAATGCTCCCACTCATTCTCATGTGTGTGCAATGAGAGAGAGCGTGTCATCCCGCCGTCCCCGAGCAACGCTCCTAGCGTGTAAGGATTGATTGGGAGATTCTGTGTATGTTGATAAAGAGGATTCCCGATCGGCACAAACACGTATCTGCTAGACCCATCGAGATTCTCTCGGAGCTTTTGAGTTGAAATGGTTCTAGGTGACTCCATTCCTTCTCTCCCTACGGACCAGAGGTGCTCCGGTCCGCACGGTACGACAGCGCCGTCATCGAAGTGTACGTTCCAGATTTCCTGCAGACCCTGAGGAAACACGTTTACGACCCGAGTCGGTGTTCCGTCTGATCCAAGCACCTCATCCCCAGCCTGTATATCCCCCATGTGCTTTAGACCGTATGGTGTATGTAGCTCAGAGGAGAGAGGCTCTAGCTTGTGGTCTACGATCCACAGTCCTCCGCCGGCTGAATGGTCCCTCACGAGCAGATCTACGAACCCCTTCAGCTTGAACGTTGAGCGCCGGCCATTAGGCAGCGTCAGCCACTCCTCGACGCGCTGCTCGACCTGCAGTACCTCCCACTGCGTGTCCTTGCCGTATCGCTCGAGGTAGCCTTCGTAGATCCATCGGACGGTATCTGTCTCCTCGCAATCCTTGGCTGCGTTGAGCACGTCCCACGGGTCGACGGTCTGCTCTACCCCACTCCCATCAAGCGTCGTCGCCTGGGTGCGGTAGTGGGCCTCTAGGACCGCGTGGTAGAGCTTGCCGCGGCTCAGGGCAGCGCTGACGGTCTCGGGCTGCCAGCGCTCCTTGTAGGCCAGGTGCGCCTTCAGCCGGCACTGGCGTATGGAATCAAGCTCCGAATAAGATACAACGTGTGTGGTGCTGTGTGCTGAAGTTACAGGCTGCTTGATAGCGGCTTCCCGTGCTGCAACTACATCGAGAACGCTCATTTGGTCAACCAATCATAGAAGAGCTTATTCCAACTTGCGTCACCAAGTGCGGTGTGTGGTTTGCTGTTCGAGATACCTATCAGTGCTGGTAGGTCTGCAGTCCCGGACAGGTGGGCAGCGCGGGTCATCCCGGCGTACATGGCCTGAAGGTCAAGCAAACGGTGGTGCCAGGTGGGCTTGAGCCCGTGTTCATGTAGCAGGGCGCGGAGGAAGGCGGCGTCGAAGGCTGGGTTGCAGCCGGCCAGCGTTACGTCGCGCAGCTGCCACGCTAGGTAATCCGCTAGGACGACCCCATCGATCGCCTCAGAAGCGCAGTAGCGCCTCTGAAACCCGCCAACACGCAATGCGGTCGGGTCGGCAACCCGCAGATCTACGTGGGTTTGCCAGACCGTCGGACTGAACCCTACTTCATTTGGCTTGTTCGGAACCAGCGCGACCTCCCACACACCATGCGTGTACGGATCAAGCCCGGTCGTCTCGCAGTCTATGAATATGATTGGTCTCATCGAATTGACTCAATATTATCTGGGTTGAACACGATGGTCTCAAGGCTAAGGTTTATAGTTAGCTTCAGGAGTCCTGTACCCGGCGCCGCAAGCCCAGTTTTTATGTGGTCTATGGTCTCTACGACCACGTGCTGTGTACCGCTGGTTGTGGTGATGACGGTCATACGATCCCCTTTTCCATTAGTTGTGTAAGGTACTCCATCCACGCCACCGATAGTGCGGCGACATGTGATAGCTCCTTGTGGATCGCCTTTAGTGTCGGTTCTCCGTCTGTAACGAGCCCCTCACGTGCGAGCAGGTTCTTGCTGACCTCCCCTATCTCCTCTACTACGGAACTAAGTCGCAGTAGATCCGACGCACCTTCATCACTAAGAGTGTAACGGAAGCGTCCCTCTACCTTCAACCGCTCCTGTCGAAGCCGCTCTGTGTGAATTATATACAGCTCCGCCTCTGTCCGATCGATTGTGAATGTGTTCATGATTGATACACCTGCGCGTTGCCGTGCACCTGCGCGTTGCCGTGCACCCGCGCGTTG